>Ga0315547_1000095_pt1 | contig 100357 bp, 87 predicted proteins | sample SalMarSW160240MG_2_FD_202542 | JGI IMG/M metagenome (GOLD analysis project Ga0315547, IMG submission 202542) | Salt marsh sediment microbial communities from the Plum Island Ecosystem LTER, Massachusetts, United States - Salt Marsh Sediment SW1601-240 ...
ATTTAACAGGGCAGGCAAAGATAATAAAATAACTCGGTGGACTTTGTCCCGCAATGGCGGGATTCTCTTCCGTCTAGGCTCGGCCTAGCCGAGACTGAGCGGTTAGTTGCAGTTTACTGCGCTATGTACTAACTCTTAATTTATCAAAAACTTGATACTTTAGTACATTTCTAAATTTCAATAAAAGATATGAGTGGAAATGGCTAGTAATAATATTAAAGCTCAATCCAATGTTTAAAAATTCTCATTATGGAATCAGTTGATATTCTAATAAAAAACGGACTTATAGTTACAATTAACAAACAGATGGATGTCATCCAAAACGGTGCAATTGCAATAAAAGATGGCAGAATCATTCAAATTCATAAAACAGAAAATTTAGAGAAGAGGTTCTCTGCAAAGAAGATATTTGATGCAGAATCAAAAATTGTTATGCCAGGATTTATTAATGCACATACTCATATACCAATGACATATTTTCGTGGATTGGCTGATGATTTGCCCTTACAGGAATGGTTGGAAAATTATATCTGGCCCGCAGAAGCAAAATTTGTATCAGAAGAATTTGTATATTTAGCAGCTTTACATGGAGCAGCAGAACTTGTCAAAAACGGTATTACAATGTTTAATGATATGTATTTCTTCCCGGAACAAACTGCAAAGGCAGCATCCAAAGTTGGAATTCGGGCTATTGTTGGTCAGGGTATTGTGGACTTCCCAAATGCAAATTATAAAGAACCAAAGCAAGCTTTAGATAATGCAGTTAAATATCAAAAGGAATTCGTTAATAATGAACTAATAAATTTTGCAATTGCGCCCCATTCAATTTATTCTTGTAGCTCTGAAACATTACAACTTGCTTCAGAAACTGCTCAAAAACATAATATGCTCCTGCATATTCATATATCAGAAACTCAAAAGGAAGTTGAAGACTGTTTGAAACAGCATCATAAAAGACCGATAAAGTATTTGAATGACATTGGTTTTCTTGATAGCAATGTTGTTATCGCTCATGGAATTTGGGTAGATGACGAAGAACTAAAAACTTTGAAAGAAAAAAATGTAAGTATTGCAATCACTACGGAAAGTCATTTAAAGCTTGCCTCAGGTTTTATGCCTATCAAAAAGTATATTGAAAAAGGCATAAATTTGTGTCTGGGAACAGACGGAGTTGCAAGTAATAACAATCTAAGTATGCTTGATGAGATGGATTTTACAGCAAAAATTCATAAAGCTTATAATAAAAATCCCACCATTCTTCCTTCTCCTGAAGTGGTAAAAATGGCAACGCTCAATTCGGCTAAGGCATTAAGGAAAGAATCAGAATTAGGCTCACTAAAAGTTGGCAAAAAAGCTGATATTATTTTAATTGATACAAATAAGCTGGAGATTCTTCCAATGTATAATGTCTATTCTCATCTTGTGTATACTATATCCAGCAATGCCATTTGTGATGTAATCATAAATGGAAAATTGATTATGGAAAATCACAAACTGTTAACTGTTGATGAGGATGAAATAATAGACAAAGCAAAATTTTATAAAAATAAAATAAAGGAAAATTGACTCATTTGTCATTAGTCTCTACTTGTTGGGAAGAAATTAATTTAACCTTCAATTACATATTTAGTAACAATAAGTTTGACAAAAACCAAGAATGTTTTTCTTTTATCAAAAAAATCGGAATAGGATTAAATATGTATAAAAAACTACTAATAATAATCGGTTTACTTTTATTTTCAAGAACATTGCTATCAGCCAAAGAGCTAACATTTTCACTCAGTTTTGATAAACCTGAAATTAGACATGGGAAGATAGAGACTAACCTTACTTCAAAAATATCAACTCCAGGTGAGCCAATAATTCCTTTCCATTCTGCAAAAATATTACTCCCTTTGGGAGAACAAATATCAAGCGTTAGGGTAAATCATTCAGATTGGCAACTCATTGATAAAGGAGTTTATATAGACTTTGCAAAAACTCCTCAACCAACAAATTCAAAGATGCTAACTCCAACTGAAAAAAATATAGCAATCTATTCATCTGACAAACCTTATCCTATTTCAGAATTTGAAGTTTTAAATACAGAACTTTTCGCTGGTCATAGCATAGCAATCATCAATCTGTTCCCAATTAGATATCTGCCCAGGGTTGGAATTATTCAATATTCATCTGAGATGGAATTGAGTGTCATAACAAAATCTGATGAAAAATTATCAAATTATCAATCAAAAATGCTTTGTAATTCAAATTCTATTTTGGAAAGATTAGAAAAATTAGTGGAAAATAATGAAGTATTAAATTCCTATTTTGATAAGGAAAAATCTAAATCTGGAAGGGATAACTTAATTAATCCTGATTATCCGCACGATTATATCATTATCACAGGAGAGAATTTTGTTTCACTATTTGATGACTTTGTAAATTGGAAAATTGGATTCGGTTTGAATCCTGCTGTTTATACAATTCAAGAAATAAATACTGAATATACTGGAACAGATAATGCTGATAAATTAAGAAATTTTATTATTGATGCTTATACTTCCTGGAATTCTTCGGATTATCCACTTGAATATGTGCTCTTAGGCGGAGATGACGAAATCGTCCCTTTACGGAAATTGTATGTTGATGCTGGGGGCACAATTGGTTATATTCCTTCTGATTTCTATTTTTCTGCACTGGATGGTAATTTTGATTATAATGGAAATGGTATTTATGGTGAATATCCTGCTGATAGTGTTGATTTCATCCCTGAAATTGCAATTGGTAGAATTCCGGGTGATACAGAAATTGATTTTAGTAATGCTTTATACAAGATAATGGATTATAAGGAAAATCCAAAACCGGCTCTGGAAAAGGCTTGTATGGTTGGTGAGAATCTCAATTGGAATCCTGTTACCTGGGGTGGTGATTACAAGGACGATATTCTAACTCGTATTCCGGCAAATAACTATCATTTCTATACCCTTTATCAACGAGATGGAACATACTCAGAGCAGGCAGTTGTAAATATGCTTAATAATGGCGTTGGTATTATGAATAATATGGGACATGCAAATTACTGGATTTTAATGGGAATGAGTCCAAATCAAGCCGACCAATTAATAAACAATGAGTATGGGCTAATGTATAGCCAGGGTTGTCTCCCTGCTGCTTTTGATGAGGGAACAAGCAATGGTAATGAAGCAGTTGCAGAAAGATTAATTATTGCCTCAGGCGGTCCGATGGCTTTTATTGGCAATACCCGTTATGGCTGGTATAGTCCTGGTTCTATTGAAGGTCCATCCCAACAGTTTGACAGAACATTCTTTGATGGCTTATTTGCAGAAGATATCAAACAATTAGGTAATTGCAACAATTATTCAAAAATATCACTCATTAACCAAGCAGATAATCCGTGGATACGATGGTGTTATTACGAACTTATTTTGTTTGGCGACCCTCATACTGAAATTATTACCCTTGATGGCGAGTTCCCTTATGTAACTGCCACTAACATTATTATGAATGATGAATTAGGAGATGGAGATGGCATTGTAAATCCCGGTGAAGATATAAAAATGATTATATCGTTAAAAAACCTTCCTGATTGGCAACCCGCTTACGATGTCTCGGTAACAATGAGATACCAGGGAGATGAACTCACTTTGATTGATAGTATTAGTTATTTCGGTAATATTTCTCCAGGACAGATTTCTATAAATATTTCCAATCCCATTGTTTTTCATGTGGCAGAAGACTGCGGTTATAATGTTCTGGAGTATCAGCTTTATGTAACAGCTAATACTAATTCTTCTTATCCATTTGAAAAAACCTATTCTCATAATATTGATGTTTCTATAGTGCAATATAATTGGCCATTATATCTTGGTTATGAAGTAAAATGCTCGCCTGTGGTTGTTGATTTTGATAATGACAATGAAAATGAAGTCTTATTTGTTGACAGAGCAGGAAAAATTTACTCTATTGAAGCGGATGCAAGCATCTCTGATGGTTTCCCTGTTGATCTTGATGAAGAAGCGTGGTCTTCAATAGCTGTGGGTGATATTGATAATGACCAGCAATATGAAATAGTTTTAACCACCCGATATAATAAAATCTATGCTATTGATAATGATGAATCTATAATATTTGAATATGAAACTGGCGGACAGATGATTTGCACTCCTACAGTTGCGGATTTAGATGGGGATGAAGAATTAGAGATTATTGCACCTTGTTTGGATGGAAAATTATATGTAATTAAAATAGATGGTAGTGATTATCCAAATTTCCCTTACTCTCTTGGTTCACCAATATTTGCAGATGTCGCAGTTGGTGATATTAATAATGATACGGTCCAGGATATTGTTGTTGGTACATTAAATGGCTCATTATATGCCATCTCATCAGAAGGAGTAATTTTGGATGGATTTCCAATAGAAACCGATTCTCAAATTTGGTCTCCTCCCATTATCTTTGATAATAATAGTCGTATAGCTTTTAGCAGTTATGACTACAAAATCTATATTATTGATGGTTATGGTGATATAAAATGTATAAAAGATATATCATCAAATATTTTCTCTTCAATGATAGCTTTTACTCAGGAACAAGATGATGAATTCTTACTTGCATTTAATACTTTATCTGGCGAATTAGAAATAATCAATGAAAATGGTATTACTTTGCAAGGCTGGCCACAAGAAATGGGTACCGGAACAAAAAATAGTCCTGCTGCTGTTGATATAAATAATGATGGAGAAATAGAAATCTTGTCATCAACTACAAACGGAAATATACTTTGTTATTCTCTTAATGGCGAACTTCTTCCGGAATTTCCAATTACTGGTAATTTAATTATAAATTCTTCTTTGACTATTGACGATTTAGATAAAGATGGGGATTTTGAATTAATCTCAGGTACCAATTTAGGTGTAGCTGTGTGGGATTATAAAAATCCAAAAGGTTCCCTAACTCCCTGGACAATGTATAGAGGTAATATTCAACGGACAGGAAATTATAGTGATAACATTACTGTTACTTCTATTGATTCAAATTTTGAATTGAAAAATAAATTCATTCTTTACCAGAACTATCCAAATCCATTCAATCCCGATATAATCGGGACAACAATTTCTTTTCATTTAGATGTGAAGTCACACAAAAAAGCACAGATAAAGATTTATAATATAAAAGGACAATTAGTAAAAAAATTCAAAATTCAAAATTCAAAATTTAAAATTAATGAAGTTGTATGGGATGGTAAAAATGATAATGGGAATCAAGTTTCAAATGGAATATACTTTTACAAAATATTGACAGAAAATTATACCAGTCCAGTAAAAAGGTTAGTTCTTTTAAGATAAAATTTTGGTTTTACATTTTGCTTTTTAACTTTTACCTTTTGCATTTTAGTTTTAATCTTTGGTGCACCCATAGCTCAACAGGTAGAGCAACTGACTCTTAATCAGTAGGTTCCGGGTTCGAGTCCCTGTGGGTGTACCATTTTTTGTTATATCTTATTTGTTATGAGTTATACTTGTAAATATACTTTCATATGAAAATCGCTTTCACCACAAAGGCGCAAAGACACAAAGAAAAAAATAAAAACATGATAAATTCATCAAAACTTACACGCTCATTCCTAAGCCCTCCCCAATTAAATTGGGGATTGGGAATGCTTACAAATGCTATTTTCATTCTCCTTTCAGGGTCGGCCAGTCTCCCAATGTATCCATTCTCCGTAGTACTACGAAGGATGAATCGGGAGCCCCGACAGGCGCCCAGACGGATAAAACTTGAATTAAAAATAATCCTAAAAATTGACAAAACATTTTAATGATTTGCAAAATTTAATAAAATGAAAAAAAAATCTATTTTTGGTAAAGAAATCTATCAATATGCAGGAGCCTTGCATGTTCATACCGGATATTCTTTTGATGCCAGTGGCGAAGTTGATGATATAATAGAATCTGCAAAGCAATGCAAATTAGATTTCATAACTATTAACGACCATTTTTCTTTAGGTGCCAAGAAAGAAATTAGCAAAAAACAATATAATGGAATTTATGTGCTGGCTGGATATGAAATGAATGATATAAATAGAAATAACCATTATCTAATATTTTCCGACAAAGAGGGATCTGCCTCCGGCAGAAATACTAATAGAGTTCTTTCCAAATCCCTCTCCGCACAGGAATATGTAAAGATTGTAGCTGAGGATAATGGCTATGGATTTATCGCACATCCGATTGAAAAAAGAAGAACAAAAAAATTAAGAACTTATGAATGGGATGCCTGGGATGCAATAGAATTTGACGGTATAGAAATATGGAATTTTCTGTCTGAATGGACAGACAGTCTTATCTTACCATTTAATCTTATATTCAAAATATTATTCCCAAATTCCGCAATAAAAAAACCATATAAAGAAATTCTAAAAAAATGGGATGAATTCAATATTAGAGGGCTTAAAAAATCTGCAATCGGAAGTTCTGATGCACATGGCAAAACTTACAAACTTGGGCCTTTGTCAATAACCTTTTTGCCGCATAAAAAACTTTTAAAGGCAATACAAACACACATTTGGCTTAGGCAAGAATTAAATAATAATACCCATTACATACAAATATTAAAGGCTCTTAAAAATGGAAACAGCTTTATTGTAAATGTTAGATATGGATACCCGGATAATTTTTACTGCTATCTTTACTCAGAAAACACCAAAAATTTTGCTCTTCCGGGCGAAGAGATTTCTCTATCTGAAAAAAAACTTTATCTTTCTGTCCAGCTTCCGCAAGATTGTTTTATAAAGATTATCTTCAATGGAAAAGTTGTCTATTCGGAACTTACAACCGAAATCTCATTCCCAATTACAAAACCCGGCTTCTATCGGATTGAAGTATACAAAGGACATTACGGATGGATTTATTCTAACCCTATTTATGTCAATTAGTAAATTGGTAAATTAGTAAATTGGTAAATTGGTAACTAGTTCATGAGTTAACCAGTTCACAAATCAAGAAGGTTTTTATGTATAATATTATAGAATTAGATGTATATAATATGGCATTGGAGTTTTCAAATCTAATTTGGGAAATATGTGTAAAATGGGAATCATTTGCAAAAAATACCATAGGTTATCAACTTGTTAGATCAGCTGATTCAATTTCAGCAAATATAGCCAGCCCAGTGTAATTTAATTATGAAGTACTATGTTTATGTGTTAAGGAGTAAAAGAGATGGTAAATACTATGTTGGTTTTTCTGAAAATCTGGAGAAAAGGCTTAAACTACATAGCAAAGGTCAAGTAGTATCAACTAAGTATAGGCGACCGTTAGAGTTGGTTTATTATGAGATTAGTTTTAATAAGGAAGATGCCTTACATAGAGAAAGATACTTAAAAACAACCTATGGTAGAAGATACATAAAAAATCGAATTAAGAACCAAACACAAGGAATAAAAATATGAGTTATTACACTGGGCAAGAAGGATTTGGGAGATTTCACTACAAAGAAAATCTGAAGTTTTGTTTTTATTCCAGAGGTTCATTGGAAGAAACACAAGATTGGTTAAGAAAAGCATACAAACGAAAACTAATAAGTAGTGATAATAAAGAGGAAATTAAATCCTTCTTATCAATATTTCCTAAAAAGTTTAACGCATACATTAACAAAATAAAGCAATATAAAAACCAGAATAATGAATAAACTAAATAATACCCAACAATATCTTACCAATTCACAAGTTCACCAGTTCACGAGTTTACTAAATTAGAGGTTAATTATGAAAAAACATTATATTGAAAATTTATCTGATTACTTAGGAACTGAAATAGTTAGTTTCTTTGCAATTAGCGAAAAATCATTAAGAAAAAGTCGTGCCGGAAAATCATACATCAGAGTAACCTGTATTGATAAAACAGGTCAGATTATTGGTAATATTTGGGATAATGTAAAACATCTGGAATCACAATTTAGTATCGGAGATATTGTAAAAGTAAAAGCATCCGTTGATATTTATGAAAGTAATTTACAGTTAAATATATCTAATATCAGAAAAGCTGAAGAAAGCGAATATGAAATATCAGATTTCTCGCCTGCCACTACAAAAAATATAAATAAATTAACCGAACAATTGTTTCAATATCTTGATTCAATTGAAAATAAATATCTGAATAAATTATTACATCTTTTTTTTGATGATAAGGAATTTTTGAAGAAGTTTACCTTTGCACCAGCTGCTAAATCCTGGCATCATAATAAAATTGGTGGACTTATACACCACACTATAACAGTAACTAATATTTGCGATTCGGTCGTCCCGATATATCGGGATGATGATATTGACCGAGATTTACTCGTATGTTGTGCAATACTGCATGATATAGGAAAAGTGGATGAATACCATCTTAGACCTTTTATTGATTTTACTGATGAAGGAAAACTTGTTGGACATATTGTTATTGGTGATAAAATGGTTGTTGATAAAATTCAACAAATTAATAATTTCCCACCAATGCTAAAGAATAAGATTAGACATCTACTCTTAAGTCATCACGGTGAAAGAGAAAAAGGAGCTGTAGTTTTACCAAAAACAAAAGAAGCAATATTACTTCATTATGCAGATAATATGGATGCTCACATAATGGGAGTGCAGGATTTAATTGAAAAAGCCAAAAAACAGAACAGGGATTGGACTGAATATAATAACTTGACAAAGAGAGAATATTATACGAAATAATGTCATTTAATATAAGAAATTAAAAAAATTGCAGGATGCGACAAAACACAATGAAGATAACGCAAATGAGTGGCAAAGAAAATAAACAAATAAGCATTTCCCTCTCCGCTTTCCTCTACAATAATAACTTCATAATATCTAACTTAACTAAATTAAAAATATGCAAATGTCAAAATTAGGTACCTGCATATTAAACGCTTGGCTATTTAATAGCCTGTCTCGGCTCCCAATGTACTCGTCGGGGCGAAGCCAAGCCGAAGACAGATAGGGAGACGGGCTAAGAGTTGCAGGAAAAAGAAGTAAATGTCACAAATAGGCCAGAAGTTCTGCTAACCAATAAAAAAACCAAAAACTAACCAAAAGGAGAAAAAATGTTGAAAAAAGTTGACTCAAAAAAGTATGCATTGGTGATGATAGCAATTGTGTTTTTGTTATCAGCATTAAGTGTATGGTGTGTTATACCAAAAGATATGATGAACTCAGCCTTAACAGTTAAATTCAGTAATGCAAATGTAGAATGTGTTGCACAAGGCGATATCATGCCAAAACCATTAGATAACACTGAATTTGTCCCAGCCCAGGATGACAATGAAACGATTATTCTGTGTGGTATGCAAGGCGATATTAAACCAAAACCCTTAGACCCAGGGTCAGGAGACTGAGAAATAAAAGATTAGTCCGAGATTATGATAGATTCCATTATTTCATATAACCTGCCAATATTCCGTGCTCTAAATTTACTCCTTTGGCTCTATATTTACAAAAAGAGCGGTCTCACAGGATTAAATAAAGAAACTGTTAAATATTTTGTTTATTATCTTGCTGTTTTTACCCTCTGGAATATTCTTATGATTGTCAGTGAGCGTTCTGGAAGAGTCTATCTTTTTTTCTGGGCTGTTGCCAGTATCTATGAATTATATCTTGTTATAACCATTCTCTTTAAATTGGCAGGGTGGGATTATGTCTGGTTTGCTATTGGAATCCCTGCCCTGCCAACTATCCTTGGTGCTATCTTATCGCTTAAATATAGAAGCTATCAACCAGTAAATACGGTTGACTTTTTCAATGCAATAATTCTGGTCATTGGTTCTGTTTTGATTTTAAGACATTTATTATTAAAAAAATCATTTATTGAAAACATTGAAACATTCTTTATTTTTTCAGGTTTTATCTTGTATTTTGGATTAGTAATTTTAACCACCAATGTCTTGGCATTTGGTCCTTTGAAGAACTGGGTCTTTGCACAAAATGCAACTTTAATTGGGCTTATTTATTGGCTTGGGAGTATAATATGTATACGGAAAATCAGATACAGATATTTGTCATAACCTCTTCTATTTTTCTCGGGTTGTTTATTTTAACAACCGTATATCTTATTATTAAGTTAAAATTAAAGGACAATCTTCTTCGGAGGTCAGAGGAGAGGTTGAAAGAGTATTCAGAAGACCTTGAGAAAATGGTGGAAGAAAGAACAAAGCAATTATCAGAATCCGAAGAATCCTATAAACAACTATATAAATTAAATGAAGGGATGGTAGAAAATTCTCCAGCAGGAATAATAAGGCTGGATGCAAAACTCAAGATAAGTTATGAAAATCCTGAAATGAAAAAGATTTTGGGAGTTCCTCCTGGTGAAGAATCAAAAGCTATGGGAATGGATATAAGGGAGCTTTCTTCAGTAAAAAATGCTGGACTCTCATCTATTTTCAATGATCTTTTGGAGGGTAAGGAGATTGCAACTGAAGGGCCTTTCATTTCTGTTTATGGAAAAGAAACTTATATCACGCTAAAAGGCGTTCCCACATTTGAAAATAACAAATTTACAGGCGCGGTTTTACTCATGAACGATATTACGAAGCGCAAGCAGGCTGAGGAAGAATTAAAAAATAAATTAAATGAGCTTAAGATTTATTACGATGCTACTATAGGACGAGAGGCTCGTATCATTGAACTGAAACAAAAGGTGAATGAGCTATTACAACAACTTGGCAAAGAGAAAAAATACGGGGTGTAACGCTAATAATTTCTTCCTGCCTCTGCTCTATCTTGCCAAAACTTGACAATTTAACTTATAACCTTTCAAAATATTAAATAACGGTAGAAACAAAAATAACCTTCACATAAAGATTCGGACAAAATAAATTAAAAATTTCGCTATTTAGTGGTTTTTATTACTACCTTCGTAGTTCCGATATTTCGGGACGGAGAACAGGCTATGAACCTCGTGCTACATTTACCCCGTTAGATAATTATTATATATAATATTTTTGAAACATTCTATAGAATAGATATCTAACGGGGTTTACGGACTGACACTAATTCTTAGCTTATAAAATTTTCTATGTAATTATCACTACTTTTTCTTGACCATTAAAAAACATTTATTCCATTTGTATAAAATTAATCTAAGAACAGAGGAGCACAGATAAAATTTTTATAATTAAATTTCTTTGCTCTCTGCAAAGACTCATTCATTAAGGAAGTGATATGAAAATAAAAATAACTTTTCCGGATGGCTCAAAAAAAGAATATGAAAAAGGGATTACTCCTTTGCAAATTGCTGGAGAAATTAGTAAAGGGCTTGTAAAGGAAATTGTCTCTGCCAAATTAGATGCAAGAGAGATAGACTTAAATTATACGATAAAAAACAATGCTTCTATAATCTTTCATAAATTCAAAGATGAAGAAGGACGAAAAGTCTATTGGCACAGCACTGCCCATATTATGGCACAAGCGGTTAAGCACCTTTATCCAGATGTAAAAATCGCAATCGGACCAGCAATAGATAATGGTTTCTATTATGATTTTGATAAAGAGACGCCATTTACAGATAGTGACTTAAAGAAAATTGAAGAAGAAATGCGAAAAATTATCAAAGAAAATTTCTATTTTGAAAGAAGGGAAATATCTCGTGCCAAAGCACTTGAACTTTTTGAACGACAGGATGAAAATTACAAAATAGAATTGATAAATGAACTGCCTGCTTGTGAAACAATCTCTATCTATGTTCAAGGTGATTTTGTGGATTTGTGCAGAGGACCACACCTTATATCTACGAATAAAGTCAAGGCATTCAAACTATTAAAGGTATCTGGTGCATATTGGCGAGGAGATGAGAAGAATAAAATGCTTCAGCGAATCTACGGAATCTCATTTCCAACAGAAAAAGAATTGAAAGCTCATTTGCTAAAATTAGAAGAGGCAGAAAAACGAGACCACAGAAAACTCGGAAAAGAGTTGGATTTATTTGGTTTCTATGAAGAAGTCGGTGCTGGATTGGTTCATTGGCATCCAAAAGGTGGAATAATTCGTGATATTATTGAGGATTTCTGGAAAAAAGAACATTACAAAGCAGGCTACGATATTGTCTATACACCACATATTGGAAAAGCCAATCTGTGGAAAACAAGTGGTCATCTTGATTTCTATTATGAAAGTATGTATGCTCCAATGAAAATTGATGAACAGGACTATTTCATCAAGCCGATGAACTGCCCATTCCATATTATGATTTATAAGTCAAAATTACGAAGTTATAAAGAACTTCCTATTAAATATGCTGAACTCGGTACTGTTTATCGGTATGAACGTTCTGGTGTTTTACATGGCTTAATGAGAGTTAGGGGATTCACTCAAGATGATGCGCATATCATTTGCACACCAGAGCAACTTGAGGATGAGGTTGTAAAATTATTGGATTTTTCCGTCTTTTTCCTTAAATCATTCGGATTTGACAGATATGACATATTCCTTTCAACCAAACCCGATAAATGTGTTGGGAAAGATAAGGATTGGGAAAAAGCAACTAAGTCTTTAAAGAAAGCATTAGATATTTCAAAGCTACCTTATAAAATTGACCCTGGTGAGGGCGTATTCTACGGACCGAAGATTGATATAAAAATAAAAGATGCTCTTGACCGTTCCTGGCAATGCACCACGATTCAGTTTGACTTCAATCTTCCTGAGCGCTTTGATATGACTTACATTGGAGAGGATAATTCTGAGCATCGTCCATTTATGATTCACCGCGCTTTGCTCGGCTCTTTAGAAAGATTCTTTGGCGTTCTGATTGAGCATTATGCTGGAAACTTCCCTCTATGGCTCGCTCCAGTTCAAATAAAAATCATTCCAATCAGTAATAACCATTTTGATTATGCAAAGAAAATCCTTGTTGAATTAATTGATTCAGATATTCGTGCTGAAATTAATCTGCAAAATGAAAAAGTAGGATATAAAATCCGTGAAGCAGAAAAAGAAAAAATTCCATATATGATTATTGTTGGTGATAAAGAGGTTGAAAATCAGAATATTTCAGTGCGAAAACATCTGAAAGGAGATCTGGGAGCACTTGGTTTGTCTGAATTTGTTAAAAAATTGAAAAAGGAGATATTAGAGAAAAGCAAAATGTTCGAACATCATTCCGTCTTGGCTCCCGATATACCGGGAGACAGATTATAATGGTGTTTAATTTGGAAAAATATGATTATCGACCAGAATGTCTTTATAATAAACAAACAGGATTGCAAATCCTGCCCGTCTTGGCTCGGCGCTAAGCCGAGACAGGTTGGATCCAGCTCCTTTAATGAACAAATATTTATCTAAGCCTAATCCAAACTTACTAAAACCAATTCCACGAAAAATTGGCAGACAGAATATTGGCTGGGATACGAAAAATATCCCTTTCTCAGGTATAGATATATGGAATTGTTATGAATTTTCATTCTTAGAAAAATCAGGCTTACCTTTCGCTGGAATTCTTGGAATTGAATATCCTTCTGATACAGAATTTCTAATTGAAAGCAAATCGCTAAAATTGTATCTGAATTCTTTCAATATGGCTGTTTTTGACAATTATAATGAGGTAAAAAAAATAATTGAGAATGATTTGAAATCCGCCTTGAACTCAGCAAATATAAAACTTATTATTACAATTTATGAAGATTTTAATCAAAAATTTAATCTTTCCAAAAAGTTCAAATGTATTGATGAATCAAAACCTAAAAATCCTTTTCAGTATGAAGTAAATCCAGATTTACTCCAGGCAGAACAGGCAGAGAAAAAAGAACATTTCTTGATGTCAAATTTACTTAAATCAAACTGTCCAATTACAGGACAGCCAGACTGGGGAACAGTTTACATATATTATCTTGCTGATAAAAAACAGATTACAGAGGAATCACTTTTACAATATATTGTTTCATATCGCAATCATCAAGAATTTCACGAAGTATGCTGTGAAAGGATTCTTTTTCATCTTATTAATAAAATTCAGCCTAAAAAAATTGTGGTTCTTTGTAAATATAATCGGCGCGGTGGCATTGATATAAATCCATTAAGAGTGTATCCGAAAGAAAAAGAATTTGTAAAAAATTTACCAACTGAGCTTAAAAAAATATTATATTTAAGAGAATTTCGGCAATAATATTGTTAGCCACAGAGACACGGAGACACAGAGATTCTCTAATAAATTTTATTATAAGTGGAATAATAATAGGGAGTTCTGTTCGCCAAAAAGCTTGGTGGATCCGCCTTTGACAGGAAACGAGAAGCGAAGACAAGCACTCCAAATTAAGAGAAGATGGAAGAAACTGATATAGAGTATTTAAAAGAAGCATTTAACTTAGCAGAAAAAGCCAGAGGAAAAACCTCGCCAAATCCTTTTGTTGGTGCGATTATTGTTAAGAATGGGAAAATCATTGGCAAGGGATACACACAACCAGCAGGAAAAGACCACGCTGAAATCCAAGCATTAAAACAAGCCAGGAAAGATACAGAAAATGCAACAATGTATGTAAGCCTTGAACCGTGTGTCCACTTTGGAAAAACTCCTCCTTGCACTGATGCAATTATAAAAGCAAAAATCAAAAAAGTAGTAATTGGTGCAAAAGACCCAAACCCATTTGTTAACGGAAAAGGTATTGAAAAACTCAAATCAGCAGGAATAGAAGCTATATCTGATGTGATGCCAGAAAAATTTAAAAAACAAAACGAAGCCTATATCACATACATAACAAAAAAGCGTCCATTTATTATCGCGAAAGCAGCAATCTCTCTTGATGGAAAAATGGCAAAAGAAAATGGAAATTCAAGATGGATTTCCTGCAAAAAATCACGAAAAACTGTGCACAAAATTCGCAATGAAGTGGATGCAATCTTGAGCACAGTAAATACTGTTAATGCAGATAATCCCCAATTCACAGTTCGGTATAATATCAAAAACCCGAAACATCCAATAAGAATTATTCTGGATTCTCATCTAAATATAAATCCGGATTCTTATGTGGTTCAATCTACGGATAAAATCCGCACTATTGTTGTAACGAGTCATGAACCAAGAAACGAAAGGATGGACTTCTTGCTTTCAAAAAAAGTGGAAATCTGGCAGGTAAATGAAGAAAATGGCTTTCTAAATCTGCATCAAATTATGGATAAATGTTACACAAATGAAATCTCTCAAATAATGGTTGAAGCAGGTCCAACTCTGATGACAAATCTGTTGAAAGAGAAATTAGTTGACAAAATTTTGCTCTTTGTAGCTCCTAAAATCTTTGGAGGAAGCGATAAATTTCTCTGGTTCAAATCATTTGATTGCGAAAAGTTTCAAATTGGAATTGATTTAACTGATGTATCTTGCAAAAAAGTAGACAAAGATATAATGATTAAGGGTTATCTGAATTATGGAAAAATTAGTTAATCGCTGTTTTGGTTGTTCAGAGATAAATCCTATCGGGCTAAAGTTAAGATTCTCTTATAAAGATGATGAGGCAATTACAAAATGGGTCCCAAAAGAAGAATATCAGGGTTGGCCAGGTATTTTGCATGGCGGTATCACAGCGACCATCCTTGATGAAGTAATGGCAAAGTTAATTGAACATGAAGGAATTTGGGCAGTGACTGGAGAGATGAATATTAAATATGTCAAAAAAATTGAGATAGGAAAGGAACTCATTGCAAAGTCCTGGTTTGAAAAGCAATCCCCAAAAATATTTTATCTCCAAGCAGAAATTCAAAATAAAGATGGAGAGGTTTTAGCAAAGGGAAGTGGAAAATATTTTAGGGTAAGGATTTAAAATTATATGGAATCATTAGATTATAAAAAAAGGAAATACCTTTCAGCGATTGAATCCGCTAAATATCTTAATATATCTGTAAGAATGCTTCATGACTTTGTAAAGATGCAAACTATAATGAAAATAAACGCACCAAAGGTTCGTCTATGCAACCGAATTCAAACGTTAGCCGACATTTTGGCTCTTGATTTTAGAAATTAATAGGTAATGCAAATGGCAAAGAAGTATACATTGGAGAATGTTCTGAAGAAAAAACTAGCCGAGCCCAAAATTATTTATCTTCTAGGTGGAGGTGCATCATTTTGTGCTGGCCTTCCAGGCACCTTTCAGTTAACGCGCTTAGTTCAGTCCGAGTTACGCAAAGTGTCACGTAGTATATTTAACGAGATTGTGCAATCCTTAGTTGACAATGGGACAGAGAATCCTAACATCGAGGAGATCCTCTCTGAATTACATTGTCGTTTGAGTGCAGTTGGGTCGACAAGTAATAGAGAGCGGCTTCAGTTGGCTTTCGAGGAGATTTGTCAATATATCCAGAAGTCGCTATGGGTTGATGCCCCAACAGAATACCATAATGAGTTTGTTCAGAACTTAGTAAGTCGCCGAAAGGCGGAACCTGTAGAAAAAGCACCTCCGGTACAAATCTTTACAACCAACTACGATTTATTGATAGAATTAGCTTGCGAGAAATCGCACATAGTTGCAATTAACGGATTTGAAGGTATTTTTCGCCGCCGATGGAACCCGTCCTGTTTTGACTACGACATTGGAAAAGCAACGAATCATGTGAAAACTCCACGTTTTGAATCCTCTGCTCGACATATCAGATTATATAAGCTACATGGTTCGATCAGTTGGTTTGAAGATAACGGTCAATTCTATGAAGAAAAACCAATGCCAGAATCAAAAAGAACTCCGTTAATCATCTATCCATCGAGGCTCAAGTATGCCGAGTCCATCCGCCCTCCTTTTGACTGGCTCTTTCGCAGATTTGGCGCAGCGGTTAATGGAGCCAATCTACTGATTTGTATTGGTTATCGGTTTGCAGATAAGAACTTGAACCAGTACATATTTACAGGTATTGACAACGGACTTTCTCTTCTGGCACTCTCCAAAGAACCTTTAAACGCTCTTGGGAGTAAATCTGCTCATCCTCGGGTCAGCGTAATAAACGAAGAAGGCACAATTATTGACGGCAACCACCAAAGTGAAGCTACAGATTTGTGGAGTTTTGAAAAATTCGCGAACTGGCTTCCAGCCCTGAAGGAGAAATAACTATGGCTAAAACTCAAGAAACGGAAATTGGCTATGTCATCGAGGTTACCGGGGACCGTGCTGTGGTCGAGTTGACGGTCGACACCACAGTTCCATTGGACGGTGATTATTATCCAGGGCAGCCAGGTTCGCATGTAAAGATCCCTTTCCGAGACCTCAATATTATTGGTGTAGTAGCAAACATTCGTATGCTTGACATTACGCCTTCAACAAGGCCGGGCCAAGAAGTTGCTGGCGAAACTATCAGTAAGAAAGTCGCTGAGTGCCTCCTCATAGGCACTCTAAGTCACAAGAGACAATTTAGGCGTGGTGTCGCTGTATACCCAAACGTTGGGCAAAAAGTGAGCATGGTTGGGTCAGAGGAATTAAAAGAAATCTTCTCAGAATTCGTCAGCCAGGGTTTCTCCTTTGCCTGTTTGTCTCAGGCAGAAGACCAACGGGCGTTCATCCATGTAGACCGCTTCTTCGGTAGACATACTGCCATTCTCGGGACTACCGGAAGCGGAAAATCTTGCACCGTGGCAAGCATCCTACAGCAGACAATCAAGAAGTATCCAGATACACATATACTCGTGATAGATTTACATGGAGAATACGCTACCGCTTTTCCTGACAACACTCAACTGATTGAAGCTGATAAAGTGGAGTTACCGTATTGGCTACTGAACTTTGAAGAATTTCAAGACCTGGCTGTTGATATAACTGAATTTACTGCTCATAACCAAATTACTGGTCTCCGAGATGCACTCCTGCAGGTCCGTCAGAATACTGACAAGGCAGAAAAACTTGGACTTGGCAACGCCGTGACAGTTGATTCACCTATCTACTTTGATCTCCAGGAGATGCTTCAGCAAATCCGCGATTGGAACACGAAGATGGTCCCTGGCGCATCTCCTGGAAGGGAAAAGAAAGGACCACTCAACGGAGTTTTTGATCGATTCCTAATTCGTTTCGACAGCAAGATCAATGACCCTAGATTTCGGTTTATGTTCTCGCCTACCAACTATTCTGGAAACGCAAGCCTCCCTCGATTGCTTAAAGAATACCTTTCCATCGATACCGGCAAGAGAATGACTGTTATTGACCTTAGCGGCATTCCTTTTGAGGCTGTCGGTGTGGTAGTTTCAGTCATTTCTCGTGTAGTATACGAATTTAATTTCTGGAATCCGGAGCGAAGAAAATTTCCTATTTTGATGGTGTTTGAGGAAGCGCACAACTATATTCCCAACCGTCCAGAAGCTAAGTTCTCAGCAGCAAGAGCTGCTGTAGAGCGACTTGCAAAGGAGGGCCGGAAATATGGAATTGGGATAATGGTCGTGAGTCAACGTCCAAAGGAACTTTCTGAAACCGTCATTTCGCAATGTAACACTTTTATTGCAATGCGTCTGACTAACCCTGATGACCAGAATTATGTTCGACGTCTTGTTCCCGATTCCTTAGCTGGACTTATGAACATGTTGCCATCGCTCAGAACTGGGGAGGCACTTATTGTTGGGGAAGCAGTGGTAATGCCTACAAGAGTTCTAATCGATTTTCCGGAGCCTGAACCAAAGAGTGCGGATGTAAGGTTCGCCGAACATTGGGCGAACGGCATTAGAGACATGGATGTAGACCGTGTAGTGAAGCGTTGGCGTGCAAGACGGAAGGATTTATAAATGCAAAGATTTGTGTTATAAAGGCATTGCTAAAACGTCGGCTAATACGGTGTTTGTGGCTTAACTTTGTTTCGCTCAAACCCTTCGGGCTTTACAAACAGCGGGAACGTTATACGCAATTGGTCGCTTTAAAAATAGAAATGAGAGGGTACTATGCGATTTATTGGTAGCAAAGAGAATTTAATATTCTTTATTGAACGTGTAATTCAAGAAATGGGAGTTAAGGGAAAAATATTCTTCGATATTTTCTCGGGAACCACTAAAGTCGCCCAACATTTTAAGAAAAAAGGTTACCATATTATTTCAAACGATAATCTTTATTTTTCGTATGTTTTGCAAAAGACATATATAGAAAATAACACTATTCCTAAATTTCTGTATTTAACTCAATGGTTAAAACAAAAAAAGACTTACAACAACCACAAAATTGAAGTAGAAAATGTCATCAACTTCTTAAATAATGTCAAGGGAATTAAAGACTATGCGTTTGAGAATTATGCTCCCTCCGGAAAGTGTCAACGAATGTATTTCTCTGATGAAAATGCTCAAAAAATAGATGGGATATTACAAACAATTTCATGGTGGAAGCAGAATAATCTTATTTCAGAAATGGAAGAGATTATATTGAAAACTTCATTAGTTGAAGCAATACCTTTTGTTTCTAATATATCAGGAACTTATGGAGCATACCTAAAATCTTGGGATAAAAGGGCATTCAAATCTTTGACTTTAGAAGTCCCTCAATTTATATTGTCAACTAACCAGCATTATTGTTTCCAAAAGGATGCTAATGAATTGATAAGAAATATTGAGGCAGATATATTGTATCTTGATCCACCTTATAATACTAGGCAGTACATTTCTAATTACCATGTTTTAGAGACAATTGCAAAGAACGATAAAATAGAATTAAAAGGAAAAACAGGTTTAAGAGATGATGATTATTTATACAAGTCAAAATTTTCTCAAAAACGACATTGTGTCAAAGTTCTGGAAGATTTAATAAAGAACTCTAAAGCCGATTATATTTTAATGAGTTATAATTCAGAGGGAATCATTCCAGAGGCTGAAATAGAGAGAATTTTTAGAAAGAAGGGGAAAAATTATATAAAATTTGAAGAAAGTTATAGAAGATACAAGAGTAATTCTAATATAACTTCAAATAAAAGCGTAGTCGAATATATCTATTTTATAGAAATACCTAAACGTAAATACTATAGTGTTAGTGATGAGAGACTTAAAGAACATATTTATAAAATATCTGATCAGTTGGCTCTATTTTATATTAATAAAGACCACAAGAAACTTGGCAAATATGGGATTGATTATGGAGAGAGGGGGGTATATGACAAAAGGAACAAATTGAATAATTTAACTGGTAAGGAATGGGTCTATCGGACTAATTCCATCGAATCAGTTCAAAGTACGAAACAGGAGATAGACCTTTACAAATTTATTATGGAGGTCTGGGAAACTAAATATAGCACTAGGGGTAAAGAAGGATTTTCTCATAGTCTGAGATCAAGGCATCCTTCTCCGAAGCCTCCCCAATTAATGAAGAAACTCATTGAATTTTTTACTAAAAAGAATGATTGGATATTAGACCCCTTTATGGGAGTTGGTGGAATTTTATTGGGAGCATCTTTGATAGATAGGAATGCAGTAGGCATTGACCTGTCTCAAGAGTATGTCGATATATACAAGCAAGTTTGTCAAAGAGAAGACCTAATAGAACAAATAGCAGTAGTAGGCAATTCTAAAAAAATTGATGAAATTCCTCAAGTAACCCAAAGGACATATGACTTAATATTAACTGATCCCCCATATGGGAATATGATGATTAAAAGAAAAACAGGAGAAGCGGTTAAACAGAAGAAGGATACAGCACCTACTCCATTTACTAATGATAGTGAAGATATTGGTAATAAACCTTTACCTGTTTTTCTCCAAGAATTAAAAGATATTATTAGGAAGAGTCTTAAGTTCTTAAAAAATAAGGGTTACTTACTTATTTTCACAAAAGATTTTCAACCAATTACTGAATACGCAGGGATGCTTCATTTCAATATAGTAGATAAATTGTTGGAAATTGAACGACTTAAATTTAAGGGGTATAAAATCTGGTATGATAAGACAGTCAATCTTTATCCTTATGGCTATCCCTTCGCATACGTAAGTAACCAACTACATCAGTTTATATTAATATTCAGGAAGGAAGATTAGGATAATTTAATGGCAAATCGTTCTACAGGATGGATTCAGGATCCTGGGAGATTAGAAAATTTGATAAAGGTGGTTGAACTTTTTGATCACAATTCGCAGACACATCAGGATTTATTAATAAATTTGATTCCCCAGAAAGTCCTTATTAAGGATGGAAGAAAGAATTTTATTAAAGAATTGAAGTCGCGAAATGGGTATAATAACTATCCTAAGATTACTTACAGAAGTTTAGTAGGAACAGCCTTTACTCCTAGATCAATTGCCCGATGTAATGGTATTATTCAGGCTCTGATTCCCGGTCAAAGAAGGGCTTTTATTTCTGACTGGCCTGCAAATAATTTTATCAGATGGGCAGAAACTTTAGGGTTTATTCAGTATTATTTAGCGGATGATGCATATTCTATCACTTCTTTTGGATTAAGGCTTACTCAAGCCAATAATGTTAGTGCACAGTTTAACATTTTAGAAGAAGCATTGCTCCAGTATCCTCCAGTTGCGAGAATTTTGGAGTTCTTGTATATTGAATATAAAAAGATCCCTCAAAATCCTTTGCTAACTAAATTTGAGTTAGGAAAAGAATTAGGCTTTAGAGGAGAAGACGGCTTTACCACATATCCTCAACATTTAGTTGTGCAAGCAATAGTTATGAATCCTTCTCAAAGAAATCAAATTTTGACAAATTGGGAAGGTTCAAGTGATAAATATGCACGAATGATTTGTGGCTGGCTTACTCATCAACAAGTAAATTGGGTCACACAATCTGCTAAGACTATATCTTTAAATGTTGGCACACAAACTTTTACCGCCGATATTCCACAATCATACATGATTACAGTTGATGGTATAAATGCCTTTAGAATGTCAAGGGCGAGAAGCCGACACCAACGAATACCTAAAAGGGTTTTCTTTGAGATGTTAGCTACAAAAGGCTCGGATAAAAATTATCTCAGAACAAGACGAGCCTTAATAATTCAATATTTAAGAAGTTGGCGTACACTTCAGCAAGTTGAAACACATCTGGTAAATAGTGGATTCAATAATACTTCTATAAATATAATTCAAGATGATGTACGTAATTTTGTGCGTATCGGCTTGAATGTTCTGTCAAATAGACACAATCAATTTAGAATTACTGACAATATAATAAATCTTCAGATTCCGACTTTGGCAACACCTCAAATAGTGCCCTCGTATATTACTCAAACTAAACTACGATTATCTACACTAATAAGTTATATTGACCATTCATACTTTGACTTAATTGACCTTGGTTTCGACGGCCGTCAGAATCGGTTGTATGAATTAAGAATTGTGGAATTGCTTAATTTGATAAGTAGTCTTAGAGCACTTCATTTGTCCGGGGGAAACAGACCCGAGATTATTGCTTACTCTCCAGATGTGGACCCAAGTAATGGAGTTATAATGGACTCTAAGAGTTACAGAAACGGTTTCAATATTCCAAATTCTGAGAGAGATAAAATGATCAGGTACATAAATGAATATAATCAAAAAAATCCTGCTCTTAATAGCAATAAATGGTGGAAAAATTTTAAAGCCCTCAATTATCCTAGGAATCCAATCAAGTATAGTTTTATATCTGGCAACTTTATAGGCCAATTTTTAAGCCAAATTCAGTATATTTTAACTCAGACTGGTTTTAATGGCGGAGCTATTACTTCAGAAAAATTGATTGAAAAAGTAGATGCTGTTTTGAACCCAAATATTTCATATGCTATAGGTGATTTCTTTAATGATTTAGGTTGCAATGGATTAGTGAAATGAAAAGCGACCAACTTCATATAGCATGGTGTAAAAGATTTTGCTTCACTCACCCAAATTTTTGCTTTGCAAAAACTTCTTTTATTCTGAAGACGTTAGACGAAGATATATGATGAATAATAAAAGTATACTTTATATCCTTACAATACTGTTTATTTTTACATTAATGTCCTGCTCAAAAAGGATTCCTGAATTCAATGGTGAAAAAGCCTTCCAATACTTAGAAAAGCAATGCTCATTCGGTCCAAGAAATCCAAACTCAGATGGTCATCTTCTATGCAAAAATTATATTATTAACTTTCTTGAAGAGAATGGAGCAGAAGTAAAAACTCAGGAGTTTTCTGAAAAAGTTAGAGACGAAATCTACAATCTCACAAATATAATCGCTACTTATTATCCACAAAGACGAACGCGAATCATTATTGGCGCACATTGGGATACCCGTCCCTGGGCAGATTTGGATAGTTTGGAAGAAAATCGAAATCTACCCATTATGGGTGCAAATGATGCAGCATCAGGTGTATCAGTTCTTCTTCATCTTGCAGAAATTTTGAATAATTATGAGCCACCATTATTTGGTGTAGACCTTCTCTTTTTTGATGGAGAGGATGCTGGAACTCCTGGCTCAAATGATGAATGGTGTCTGGGTTCAAAATATTTTGTCCGCCACCTGGCTGATAATGGAATAGAACCTGCATCCGTTATTATTATTGATATGATTGGAGATAGTGACCTCAATATTGACATTGAACGATATTCATACCAAAATTCCACTGAATTAGTAGAACAAATCTGGAAGATTGCAAGGTTACAAAATATATTAAATTTTAACACAAAAATTTCTGATTTTATTTACGATGACCATTATCCGTTTTTAGAAAAAGGATTTAATGCCATTGATATAATTGATTTTGATTATCCATACTGGCACACTCTGCAAGATACTCCAGACAAATGTAGTCCGCTAAGTCTGCAAATAATTGGCGATGTGCTAACAGAATTCATTTATAAATCAAACGAAGGGTAACAAATAAATATAATGAATAAAATTTTTACAAAAGATGAACGAAAAATCATTGTTTTCCTAATTGCATTTCTTGCTCTTGGGTTAATTGTTGTTAATGCAAAAAATATTATTCAAAATTTGAAATCAGATAAAGAGAAAACCAATGTTGACAGTTTGGAAGTTATCATAGAAAAATCTCACACTATCCCAAAAATCAATATAAATGAAGCAGATATAGAAACTCTGTCTGAATTACCAGGAATCGGACCGGCAAAAGCAAAAACTATTTTTGATTATCGCGAAAAAATTGAAGCATTCAAATCTTTAATTGAGCTGACAAAAGTAAAAGGAATTGGCAAAAAAACTCTTGCAAAATTGCTTCCTTATCTTGAAATGATTGGAGATTCTGCAGAAGTAAAGTCTTTTCTGACTGCAGAAAAGTCAGTAGAAATTGCTGGAAAGATAAACATAAATACTGCCTACAAATCTCAATTGATGTCTCTCCCCGGCATTGGCGAAGGTAAAGCAGATGCAATAATTGAATATCGCAAAACTAATGGTCCATTTAAATCTATTGAAGAAATAAAAAATGTGAAAGGAATTGGTGAGAGCATTTATCAAAAAATAAAGGATAAAATTGAAGTATATATGAACAATGTAAGTGAAAGCATTAAGGACAAAGAAATTATTCAGGACAGTCTGGAAATAAAAAAATCAAAGGAGGCAAAAAATGAATAAGAAAATGACGAAAAAGACAAAAGGAGCCATTATTATCTTGGTTTTAATTCTGGTTGTCGTAATTTTACTAATTATAGGTAACAATTTGCGGCAAGCTTCACAAAAGAAAAAAGAATTTCAAGAAGGTATGGAGAAAGTTGAAAAAGAAACAGAAAAGATTGAAAAGATTGATATTAACAAAGCAGATATTGAGACTTTATCAAAACTTCCAGGAATTGGTGCTGTAAAATCTCAAGCAATTGTTGATTATCGTGAAAAAAATGGAGAATTCACATCTCTAATAAATTTAACAAAGGTAAAAGGAATTGGTAAAAAGACTTTGGCAAAACTACTCCCTTACCTAGAGATGATTGGTGATTCAACAGAAATAAAGGGTTTTCTGGCAGAAGAAAAGCAAGTATCCGCCAGCCAGCGGATTGGAAAGATAAACATCAATGCTGCTTCCTTATCTGAACTAACCACATTACCAGGTATTGGTAAGAAAAGAGCCCAGGCTATAATTGAATACAGAGAAAAAATAGGAAATTTCAAAAGCACAGAAGAAATCAAAAATGTAAAGGGAATTGGTGAAGGCATTTATCAAAAAATCAAGGATAAAATTGAGGTAATTGACTAACCTTTAATCTGGTCATAGAAGAAATGAAATAAGTCATCCACTAGCTTGCGGACACACAAAAGTACACGGAATAAACTCTATTAAATTTGAACTTTCTGTGTCCGTTTCGTGTCCCCTATGTTTCGGGGTGGCTAAATAATTCATAGAAGGAATATGAAAGCACTGAAAGAAATAAAAAATATCTTGTTACAGCATAAGGAAGAAATTAAAAAAGAATACAAAGTTAAAGAGATTGGAATTTTTGGCTCGTATGTACGAAATGAACAAAAAGAAAAAAGTGATGCGGATATACTTGTAACATTTTATGAACCCATCGGATTATTTGCATTTATAGATTTAGAAGAATATATTGGAAAACTAATAGGAATAAAGGTTGACCTTGTTTCAAAAAATGCATTAAAACCTATTATTGGAAAATATATTTTAAACGAGGTAATCTATATATGAAAAAACGAGTGTATAAAGATTATATTCAGGATATTATTGAATCAATAAACGATATTGAAGTTTTTACAAAAAATATGTCTTTAGAGGATTTTATTAAGGATAAAAAAACCATAAATGCTGTTGTAAGAAGTATTGAAGTTATTGGTGAACCCCGTTAGATGCTTGCTATCTAACGGGGTGAAGCATCAAAGAGAATTCCAGAATCTATAAGAAAGAAAAATCCATCTATTCCCTGGAAGAAGATGGCAGGTATGAGAGATAAGCTAATTCATGAATATTTTGGAATAGATCTTGCAATTTTATGGAAAACAGTTAGAAAGGATATACCTTCACTAAATTCATTTATTCAAGACTTATTAAAAAATGCGAATGAATAAACTATAAGAAATACTTTCTTAAAAATGTCTAAAAAATCGGTAAGGTAAAAAATGACAGAAAAATCTAAAGGGTCTGCCAGTAGTACGAAGGATTTCATTCCAACGCCCACTTTGGCAAAATTGTATGAAGAACAAGGTAATTACAAACAGGCATTGGAAATATATCAACAACTTTTGGATAAAGAGAAGGATGATGAATTCCTGCAAAAAAAGGTTGAATACTTACAAGATATAATTCAAAATGTAAACAGGAAAGCACACGATGACATAGAAAGTTTTATCTTAAATAAGAAAAATAAGAAATTCTTCCAGATTTCAGAACCAAATAATAAACAAGAAAAACCAAACCAAAATGAACTTAATAAACTTATGAAAGCAAGTGGAGATTTATCAAGCTATCTTGCTGACAGATTTTCTGATTTAACTATTGACCAATTTTGCTCATTCCTTGTAAGTGTTCTGGGGAAAAATAGGAAATTGAAAGATATAAAACTCTCTGAAATACTAAATGCTTTGGAAAGAATGTAAAAAATGACAAATCTGAAAAAAATGATGTATATCGGCTTGAAAACGGGAATGTCTTCATCAATCCTGAAAAAATCAAACTAATCATTTTTGACAAAGATGGCACTTTATCAGACCTTGATATGTGGCTTGATATTATTAAACACCGTGCAAGACTGCTTGGTAAACACTTTAATTTATCAAATGAGCAAACCGATGATATCATCCGAGCAATGGGAATTGAACCATCAACAAACAAAATTTTAGACATTTCAATTCTTACTCAATCAAGACCCGAGACAGAAAATATCGTGGCAAAAGAACTTGTTAAATTGGGTTATGATTTTGAAGTAGGATTTGAAGCAACCCATAGAATCTTCGGGGCTGTGGATAAAGTTACAGATTTAATGGCAATAGCAAAACCACTTGGAGATTTGAAAGGATTATTTAAACATATTACAGAAGCTGGAATAAAAATCGCAGTTGCAACTTCTGACCTTGAAGAAAGATGCGAAAAAATTATGGAAGCATTTGGCATTCTTGAATATATTACTACAATAGCTGGTGCAGATAGCATCAAGAACGATAAGCCTGCACCTGATATGGTGCATAAAATATGTGAGAATGTGAAAATTTCATCAGCACAAACTTCTGTGGTTGGCGATAATGTCTGGGACCATCAAATGGCAAGAAATGCTGGATGCCCTCTTTCAATTGGTGTTCTCACAGGAAAGGATGATTATGAAACGATGATAGAGTATGCTGATTGTGTGGTGCAGTCCGTGGATAATATAAAAATTGTAAATTAGTAAATTAGTGAATTGGTTGAACTAGTTGAATCAGTTGAATAGGTTGAAGCAATTAAACCATTTTGTCCATTTCAACCAATTCAACCATTTTAGCTATTTATCTCTGTGCCTCTGTGGCTAAAAAAGGTAAATCATGAGAAAAATAAACATTGCAAAAGAAAAAAACAGAATCATATCATTTATCAAAAATTATGTTCATAATGCAGGTTTCAAAAAAGGAATAATCGGCTTATCCGGTGGATTAGATTCATCCGTTTCCGCTTACTTAACAGCAGAAGCTCTTGGAAAGGAAAATGTCATTGTTGTTATAATGCCTTATAAAACACTTTCTTCAACAAATGTTGAAGATGCAAAACTCATCGCTCATAATTTAAGCATAAAATATTACATTTGTGAAATCTCTCCAATGGTTGACAGCTATTTTAACCTATATGAAAAGGATGCAAATAAGCTTCGCCGCGGTAACAGAATGGCACGAGAAAGAATGTGTATCTTATATGACCTTTCTGCTAAGGAAAGTGCTCTGGTCATAGGAACAGGAAATAAAACTGAAATTTATCTTGGTTATGTGACACAATTTGGTGATTCTGCGTGTGCAATTGAACCACTCGGACACCTTTATAAAACTGAAGTTTTGGAAATAGCAAAATTCCTGAATATTCCTTCCAAAATTATAAGCAAAACCCCAAGTGCAGACCTGTGGCAAGGTCAAACTGATGAAGATGAACTTGGAATCACATATAAAATCGCTGATGAAATTCTATACTACATATTAGACGAAAAACTTTCAGATGAAGAGATTGTACAAAAAGGTTTTTCTGTTGATGAAGTAAATCATATAAAAAATCTAATAAAAAAATCAGAATTCAAACGCAGAATGCCATTGAGCTTGGAATAAGCCACAAAAACACACAAAAAATCACAAAAATATAATATAATTCTTTTTAGGTGTTTCGTGTCAGTCCGTGACTAAATAAATAAAATATGAAACATACATGTCCCGAAAACAAATCGGAACACACCCGTCTGCCCGTCTTGGCTCGCCAAGCCGAGACAGAGGCGCCGAGCCTGAAAGGAGTATGAAAATAAGATGCAGCAATATGAGCAGGGGATAATCAAAAAAGAAAATAAAAATTTTCTTTGTGTCTCTGTGCCTCTGTGGCAAGGTATTTTCATATGAAAAGATTTATCGGAATATTTCCACCGAAACGATGCCAGATTTGCAAAAAACATCTGGCTACCAGAAAATGTCTGAAAGTAAAAAGAAATATCTGCTTCCATTGCTGTAATCAAATACGAATAAAGATGGTATGCCCGACAGAATGCAAATTTGCACTCAGACAATCATCAAAAAAACATGAATTAATACTCAATAACTACTCCGAATCAATTGCAGAACAGCAGGAACTTATGAATCTACATATAAGAAAATGGATACACACAAAAAATCCCCTGTTCAATAATATGTCCCCTGTAAAACTTGCAAGAACAAAGAATGGCAAAAGTCAAATAAATGAATTCCTTGAAAAATATGAATCAAAACTTAAATCAACTCTCACCTACAATTATGTTAGGGAAAAACTTTCAATACCAATTGAAAAGAAAACCACTCTTAATCATGAAGAAATGGCTGAAAAATTTCTAAACTTAGTAATAAATTATGACTATGAAGAATCAACCCAACTTCTTATTAATAGTAAAATATATAATAGTGAAGAACTTAAAACAAATTATCTTAAAAGAAACTTTCAAAATAAAGCTTTTAAGGCAATAAAAGTGTTTGACCTTATCCGTTCTGCTTTAAGCAAAGAACAAGACCAGGCGATGGTTGAATTTGAAATCAATGGTAAATATCCCCTATCAATCGTTTTGAAGAAAATCAACAATCTATGGAAAGTGGATAAAAAAGTATTCGGTGAATCCGGCGTGGTGCTTTCTGAAAATGAATCTATCCAACGGGTTGTATATAAATATGCAAGTAAAAACTTTGATGGTGCTTATTCAGACTTGAAGCAAAATCTCAAAATCTTTCCAGATTCTCCTGATTTGCATTATTATCTCGGTATCTATTACTCTACAAAAGGCAAAATAAAGGAAGCCAAACAATACTTCTTTAATGCTATGGAATTAGACCCAGAATTTGTTGAAGCAAAATATAACTATGCGTTCCTTTTTCAATCAGAAGGAGATATGGAAAAAGCTCAACCAATCTATGAACAAATACTTCAACAAAAGGAAGATGTCAAAACATTAAATAATTTAGCGGTTATCTATGAGCACAATAATTCATTAGAAGAAGCAAAAATTCTTCTTAAAAGGGCTTTAAAATTAAATCCCACCTTTGACTTAGCACAAAAGAACCTGGAAAGAATTAGTGGTTTGCTCACAAAGTTAAATAAAAATATGAATAAAAACAATAATAGATGAAACTCAAAAAGTCTGTATTTTATAAAATAATAATCTCATCTTTATTCCTGATTTTCCTCTTCTATTTTGTGAAACCAAATCAAATTTTACAAGCTTTGGGACAAGCAAATCTTTTCTGGGTCCTTCTTGCACTATTACTACTTCCAATGAATTTATCTTTACAATTTCTAAGATGGAAATCATTAGTAATTATAGGCAACAAGAATGTTCCAAATAGTGAAATACTAAAATCAATATTTTACAGTTTTTCATATAGTATTTTTACACCAGCAAGATTGGGTGAAATTGGGAGAGCATTTCATATTTCAAATTCCAAAAAAGGTGATTTAATTGCCCTTGCTTTTTATGAAAAAATTTTTGCTTTTTGTTCACTTTTGCTCTTTGTTTTATTATCCTTAGTATTCTTCAAAAGTCGTCTTTATCTTTTTGGTTTATTTATTTTAGCTTTAATAATAGTAGAGTTAAAAAAAATTGTAAAACTAATACCCTATTTTAGAAAACACGAACAAATTATCCAAAAAGTTAACACCTTAAAGATATCTTTAGTATCTGTAACTTTAGTCTTTGTGTATATTTTTCAGTTCTATCTAATATTAAATGCTTTTAAAAATGTTCCATTTTTTCATTCAATTTTTATGATTTCATTAGTTATCTTTTTTAACTCTTTACCAATAACTTTAAGTGGTTTAGGCATACGAGAATTACTTTCTGTATGCTTTTTTAAAGTTCTTGAGGTTTCACCTGGAAGTGCTGCAAGTGCGGCTTTTCTAACATTTTGCATCAATATATTAATTCCAACTTTTATTGGATTTGTATTGCATTTAATCCCCAAAAAAAATTAAGGAAAGGATTCTATTTCAGACAATAATGGACGAATTTTTAGAGATTGCAATTACTGCTGCAAAAGAGGCAGGAAAAATCATAAAGAAAAATTTCCATAAACAGAAAAAGATATCTTATAAAGGTAAGATTGGCCTTGTTACAAATATTGACAAAAAATCTGAAAACATTATTATAAAAATTATAAAAAATTCATATCCGAATCACAATATCCTGACAGAAGAAAGTAAACATTCGCAAGACTTACATCAAGAATTCTGCTGGGTAATTGACCCTCTGGACGGCACAACTAATTATGTTCATGAATTGCCACCTGTTTCTGTTTCTATAGCATTACAGAAAAATAGAGAAAGTATAATTGGCGTTGTTTATAATCCAATTAATAATGAACTTTTTTATAGTGAAATTGGAAAAGGCAGTTTTAGGAACAAACAAAAGATATCTGTTTCAAAAAACAATGATATTAGCAAAGCTTTCCTGGTTACTGGTTTTCCTTACAATATGGAGGATGAGCGGCAAAATAACATACATAACTTTACTAAAGTGATAAAGATAAGCCAGGGAGTACGCAGATTAGGTTCAGCAGCAATTGACTTATGCTATGTAGCTGCCGGAATCTTTGATGGTTTCTGGGAATTGGAACTTATGCCTTGGGATACTGCTGCTGGAATATTAATTGTAAAAGAGGCTGGTGGAAGAATTTCTAAGATTAATAATGAAAAATTTTCTATATTTGACAAAGAAATCGTTGCAACAATCGGTCTCGGCGCCCAGACGGAATGGTTTTATTCACAATGAGCTTTTGAATATTTTAGGAAATTGAGCAAAACTTGACAAGGAAATAGCAAAGGGATAAAAAATTCTGATTTGTTATTTGCAATTTGTTATTCGTTATTTGGTATTTGGTATTTGTAATTTGTTATTTGTTATTTGTAATTTGTAATTTTTGCTTTTTGATTTTCTGCCGGGGTGTAGCGCAGTCCGGATAGCGCGTTTGAATGGGGTTCAAAAGGTCCCGAGTTCGAATCTCGGCACCCCGACCATATCCTAATTTTTAATTTTTAATTTTTAATTTTTTTGTGGTGGATGTAGTTCAGCGGTAGAGCCCCGGATTGTGGTTCCGGTTGTCGTGGGTTCGAATCCCATCATCCACCCCATCTGGCAAAAACCCGAGTCGGGTTCTCCGAACTCTACTCGGGTTTTTTACTTCAGCAGACTGGACTTCATCCCGATTTATCGGGATGGAGTTCAGAATGCTGATTCGCACGACCCTTCAAGCCCAGTATCACTTCGTTCGTCTTTATCCCGTCGTAGCTCTATTGCTGGTTCAAGTATGTTACTTGAACCATTAATTTAAATGTTTAGGTTCATCCGCCAGCTGGTGGATGAACCAGCAGAAGAAACAAGCGAGTCCACATCGGCTCATCGTCGCTTTGCTCCCCCGATATGGTCATTCTTCCCTACTGGGTAAACTTACGAGCCGATTCCCACTACCTTCTAACATAAATATTGACACCTAAACCTTTCCTCTTTTCTTCTTGTTTTTTTAAGATTTTCGATCATAAAATACTTGTCACGGCATAATGTAACGAAGACGGAAAGGAATACTATGGAAATCAAGATAATAAAAAATGGTATGATAATAAAAATTATAAACTCTGCTAAAAAGATTTCTCCACTTGAAATTTTAAGAAAAGAAAAAATAAGCTCTCCAAAGGATCTACCTCTAGCAGAAAAATATATTATTACAGCTGCAAAGATAAATAATAAGATTGTAAGTTTAGAAAAGACAATTGAAGCAGACTGTACCCTTGAAATCTTAGATATTAGCACCAAAGAAGGAATGAGAGTTTATCAAGATTCTCTGTCTATGATTCTGATTCGTGCTGCGCATGAACTTTTTGAAAATGTTCAAGTTGAGGTTAAACATTCTCTCGCTGATGGATATTACATTGAAACCTACTCAAGATTTCTTCTTACTGAAAGTGATGCTGCAAAATTGAAAAGAAAAATGCAAGAATTAATCAATAATGATGAAAAGTTCGTTATGAATGAAGTCAATTTACAAGAAGCTCAAAAAATCTTTGCTAATAATGACATCAAGCTTAATCTTCTCAAATATTGCAGAAGTAAAAAAATATTGATATACAAATTTGGAGACATTCTTGACTTCTTCAATCCGCCAGCTGGCAGTCTTGTGCCATCGTCAGGTTATTTACAATTATTTGATTTGAAATATGTTCCTCCAGGCATTGTACTTAGATTTCCCAAGGTTGACAATCCAGATAGGATTGGGAAATTCCAGAGTCAACCAAATCTTCTAAAAATTTTTACTGAATACGAACGCTGGGGAAATATTCTTAACTTATCTTATGTTTCAACTTTGAACCAAAAAGTTGAAGAGTTTCAGATAGATGAAATCATTCAGATTTCTGAAGCCCTTCACGAAAAGAAAATCGCACAGATTGCCGAAGATATCTATCAAAAAAGAAACTCTATCAGAGTAATTCTCGTCACAGGACCTTCTGGTTCCGGTAAAACAACTTTTGCCAAAAGGCTTTCAATTCAATTAAAAGTAAACGGACTTTCTCCTTTTATGATTTCCCTTGATGATTATTTTCTGGATAGAACAAAAACCCCAAGAGACAAAAACGACGATTATGATTTTGAGTCTATTGATGCTTTAGATAAAAATTTGGTAAACCTGCATATCAAAAAGCTTTTAAATGGTGAAGAAATTGAAATCCCAAAATATGATTTTGTTGAGGGAAAAAGGGAAAAATTAGGTCAGAAAATAAGAGTTAACGCTGAAGATATCCTTCTTATTGAAGGGATTCATGCACTTAATAATCAAATCTGCCCTAATTTGGATAGAAAGAATAAATACAAAATTTATGTAAGTGCCTTAACACAACTTAATCTTGATAATCATAATCGTATTTCAACCTCTGATACAAGAATTATTCGCAGGATAGTAAGAGATTCTCTCTTTAGAGGATATTCCGCATATCAAACAATAAAAAGATGGGATTCTATTAAGGCTGGAGAACAAAAATATGTGTTCAAATTTCAAGAAGAATCTGATGCAATGTTTAATTCTGCATTAGTCTATGAAATGGGCGTTCTTAAAAAGTATGCAATTCCAACTTTACAAAAAGTATCATCTGAATCTTATGAGTATAGTGAATCGCAAAGGCTTATTAATTTGCTTTCTTTTTTCTTGAATATTTCTGAAAATTCTATTCCGAGAAATTCAATTATTCGTGAATTTATATCCGGAAGTGGCTTTAAGTATTAAAGAATAATAGCACACAAAAAAAATGCTGATAAAAGAAGCGGTAAATTATCATTCCTTGTAGAGCGTGGAGCAGAAAGCGTGGAGCGTAGAGCGTAGAGCGAAGAACGTAAGATGTAAAGCGAATAAAGTCTATATAAATAGATAGAAAAAAATTACATACAGAGAAACGAATATAATAAATGGAACCTAAAAAAACGAAACTTATAAATAGTTCTAAAAATACAAATTTTGTCCAAGATTACACAGAACTTACCGTCTACAAGTTGGCATTTAAATCTGCAATGCGTATTTATGAACTTTCTAAGAAATGGCCAACCAGGAAAAAATACTCACTCATTGACCAAGTTCTTCGTTCTTCTCGCTCTGTATGTGGAAATATTGCTGAAGCTTGGCGTAAACGATGCTATCAAGCGCATTTTGTAAGCAAATTAAGCGACGCTGATACCGAGTCTGCAGAAACTGAGGTTTGGCTTGACTTTGCTTTGAAGTGTAAATATCTTGGGAAAGATGAGTATACTGAATTACATGACAATTATGACCACATTTGTCGGATGTTGGCAAAAATGATGGCAAATCCAGAAAAGTGGTTACTGAAATCTTACCTTAAAATCCATAAATAGTCTATCCTTTATTCGCTCCACGCTCCACGCTTTAGGCTCTACGCTTCACGCTCTTTGCTTATCTTAATAATTCTTCTTGCTCTTTCAGCCACTGGTTTATCAATCATTTTCCTTCCAAGAGATGCAGTCCCTTTTCCTTGTTTTTTTGCAATTTCAAGAGCTTCCATAATTTTTTTGGCATACTCAATTTCTTCTTCTGTAGGCTTGAAAACTCTATTTATTATCTCAATCTGATTTGGGTGTATGACGCCCTTTCCATCAAAGCCAAGAGATTTTGCAAATCTGGTTTCAGATTCTAATCCTTCCGTATCACTAATATCAGAAAATACGGTATCGCTTGCCTGGATTTCATTTGCTTTTGCAGCCATTACAATCATTGCTCTTGCCCAAAACAATTCCTTGCCTTCTTTTGTTCTCTCTGCTCCAATATCACGAGTAAAATCCTCGGCTCCGAAACATAGCATAACAACTTTAGGGCTTGCAGATGCAATCTCATTTGCATTCAATACACCTTTTGCTGTCTCAATAATAGGCGATATCCAAATCGCTTTTTCGCCAATAATATCTTCCAATTCTTTGACTTGAGAAGCAAGCTCAGTTTTTGGCAAAAATATAATTTCTGCTTTTGATTCAACAGCCATCTTAGCATCATCTTTTCCATATGATGTATCAAGCGGATTTATTCTTACTCCCTTTTCTGAAACACCAAAATCAACATTCTGAAGAGCGTATTTTACAAGTATTCTGGCAGCATCCTTTTCTGAAGGTGCAACCGCATCCTCCAAATCCATTATAACTGTATCAGCAGAAAAAACTGCTATATTTTGTAAAAGGTTGGGATTATTGCCAGGCATATATAATCTCGTCCGTCGCAGTCTATTCTTCATATTTCTCCTATCTGTTGCCATTACCAAGCTGGGGCTTGGTAATGAGGATATATTGGGGCTTGGTAAAGCATCCCACTTCTCTTTAAAGCACCCCCCTTTTACCAAGCCTCCCGATAAATCGGGATAAAGCACCTCTTAAGCATTCTTCTCTTCCTTTCTCTTTACCAATCCTCCCGATAAATCGTCCCTTCTCTTTACCAAGCCCCAGCTTGGTAAAGCAATATAGAAGCCCTAGCTTCTTATTAAAACTCCAGTTTGTCAACATCCATTATATAATCTTTCCCTGCATAATTTCTGGCACTAGAATAAATCCAATGTTCTGGTTCTGAAACTAATCCTCTTTTTACAGGATTAAAATGGATATAATTTATCTTCTGATTTAACATCTCATAATCCTTAATTATTTTGGGGTGGCTTCCTTCTTGCCAAACCTGATATTCAGAATCCTTTTTCCCTTTCTTTTTATAGTACTTCAAAAGGTTTAAAATCCATTTTCTTCTATCACTTTTTAGTTTTTTTATTATTTCTTTGGCAGTATAACTTTTGAGATTTTTTATAATTCTACTAACAATGTTATTGGAAGAGACTATAAGATGTAAATGATTATCCATTATAACATAATAATGAATTTTCAATCCCTGCTCTCTTCTATAAAATTTTAAGTTATCTATCATTATATTATAATATCTCTTGTTAGTAAACATTGGTATCCATTCAACTATAGTGAATGTGATAAAGTATAACTCGGTAGCTTCATTGCTAAATTTATATGAACTTCTCATAGGCTACTCCATTGCCATTACCAATCTGGGGCTTGGTAATGAGGATATATTGGGGCTTGGTAATGAGGATATATTGGGGCTTGGTAATGAGGATATATTGGGGCTTGGTAATGAGGATATATAAGTTCTCTTTACCAATCCCCAGATTGGTAAAGCATCCCCTTCTCTGCACCCCCTTCTCTTTACCAAGCCTCCCGATAAATCGGGATAAAGCACCTCTTAAGCATTCTTCTCTTCCTTTCTCTTTACCAAGCCATCCCAAACTATCCCCGATTCCTGAGCTCGTCAGGAACGGGCTTAATCGGGGATTGATAAAGTAATACTCTATTCAGTCCTATTAAACACTCGCTCTTTGCAATGCACATTCCAATCTTGCTCTAATCACCCAATCAAGTGCACCATAATCATCTATCTTTATAAAAATCTTTTCAATATTATTTTCTTTTATAACTTTCCTAATTGTTTTTTCAATTTCTTTTCCAAACAATTTTTTTACTTTGCTATTAATCTCAATTTTCAAAGTGTCATAGGGCTCAATACTAACCAAACAATCAGACCTTTCAAACTTTCCGCAAGTTGAATTATGCTTAATCTTATTTTGCATATTCCTCCTTAAACTTTTCTCATTTTATCATTATAAATAATCTTATGTAACTGTAACTGCATTCTTATAGGAATTTTTTCCTCTTTTATCCATTCTGCAAGAATCCCTGGTTCTATCATATTATAAGCTGGAGAAAATAAAACATTATATCGTAGTAAATTATAATTTTTAACTTTTTCTATAGCCCAATCAAAATCTTTTTTATCAGTTATTACAAATTTTATCTCATCTTTTAAATTTAGATAATTAATATTCTCCCAATTCATTTTATGAGACATTTTACTGCCAGGGGTTTTAATATCAACAATTTTGATAACCTCTTTTGGAACTCTATTCAATAAAATAGAACCATTTGTTTCTAACAATATCTGATATTTTTCCTTAATGAGTTTATCTAAAAGAAGGTATATATCCTCCTGTAAAAGCGGTTCTCCACCAGTTACTTCAACCAATGATATAGGACTATATTTTTTAATTTCTTTTAGAATTTCATCTACACTAAGTTCAAACTCCTTAGTATAGGCGTATTTTGTATCGCAATATACGCAGAGAAGATTACATCCTGCTAATCTAATAAAAATACAAGGCAATCCCACAAAAGTGGATTCTCCTTGAATGCTGTAAAATATTTCTGATAATTCCATACAAAAGATTAAAGATGAAAGATTAAAGGTGAAAGATTAAAGGTGAAAAATTAATGATTAAAGTGCTGGAGAGATAAAAGATTAAAACAAGAATGCAATAAGATTGAACTTATTTAATTTATTTATAAATTATATTATTTCAAATCCTATCACTCTTTTACCTTTCATCTTTTACCTTTAATCTTGTTTTTAGAAGGGCAGATAACCAAAATGTTTCCTATATCCCAGCTTCTTTTCAATCTTATTTAAAATCATCTCTGGGTGTCCTATCACAAACATTTTTTGAGAATCTACTTCAAACAAATAGAAATTTTTTGCATCCCAAGAAAAATATTTCAAAAATTCTATCCTGCCAAAAATTGGTTTCCCGCGATACATTAACAGTTCAATATCTGAAAAATTAATCTTCAAAAGGTTTTCATAAGGCTCTTTTGCTAACTTCTTTGTAATAAGAATATTTGCATCCTTATTTAATTCTATTTTACCATTATAATTATCAAGCATCAATGCTTTTGCAGGATTTTCTGTAACCATTTTAAATAGTAGTGGTAAAGATACTTGCTTAAATGTTCGGTTTATGTAGGCGAGTTCTTTTAACAGATTTATACTACCAGACAAAGTTGAATCAGTCCCCACACATAGATTAATATCCAGGTTAAGCACTGTATCAAGATTGAGAGTAGTGCCAAGTAAAAATATATTGGAGTTTGGACACCATGCAATACTTGCCTCTACATCTTTAACTTTTTTCAATTGACTTTTCGTTAAAGCAGTACAATGAATAAGAATAGAGTTGCTTTTTAGCAAATCCATTTCTGTCAATCTATCAAATGCTATTTTAGCATCTTCATCAGTACCTTCTGCTAAATGTATAATAAAAGGCATAATATTTTTTGTTTCCTGCATCTCTTTTTTGAGGTCATCACCACCCCACCAATTCTTTAAAAGGATTGAATGCCCTTGCCTATAATCCGAAATAACTTTTATAGGAAAAGAGTTGTAGTATTCACTCTTTTGATTTGGAATATGGTCTTGAACAATTGAAACACCAGAAAAGATATTCTTATACACTCCCAATTTTGCCATTGCTATGCCATCATTTTCTGTAAGATCAACCAGAGTGCCTTTCCAGAATTTGTCTCTTTCAAGAACAGATTCAGAATTTTTCATATCCTTAACCCAAATAGCAGTATTCTTATAAGGTCTATTTGGAGCACCCTTTGGTAACCAATTTCCTACAAGATGGTCGTGAATATTTATTAATGAAGGGTAGGCAACTAAATCTTTGCAATCAACAAAAATATTATCACGGGACTTATCAGATATAAGACCATTTTCAATACATATATTCCCGACACCATTGTTTTTCCAATCTTTCACTATTAGTAAATCTGAAAATTTCATATTTCCAACCTTCTAAATTTTTATACTAAGTTATTTGATTAAAAACACAAATCATATTTTCGAATAAAATAATTAAAATTTTACTAATTAGTGTCAGTCCCTAAATGTAGAACGAGGTTCATAGCTCGTTCTCCGTCCCGATTATATCCATTCTCCGTAGTATCCATTCTCCGTAGGTTTACTCCGAAGGATGAATCGGGACTACGAAGCCCGCCTGCCAAGCATTGGCGGGCAGGGGTGAACTCGTTCTCTTAACGCACATTTTCCGAAAGATCTCCACCAGAGGCGGATCTGTCCTCCAAAGGAGGATGGCATGATGCCTTTGGAATGGAGAGACTATTTACATTAATGACCTTGGTCGGTCTCGGCGCCCAGACGGAAAGGTCGTTCTACAAACCCCCAATTAAATTGGAGGGACTTTACTGACAAACACTAATTAAGATTCTTAATTAATTCTGGTATTACTTCAAAAAGGTCTCCCACAACACCGATATCAGCAAATTTAAAAATTGGTGCTTCTGGATCCTTATTGATTGCAACAATTATATCAGAAGATTTCATGCCAACAATATGCTGAATTGCACCAGAAATTCCGCAAGCAATGTATATCTTTGGTTTAACAGTTTTACCAGTCTGTCCAACCTGATGAGAATATGGTATCCAGCCTGCATCCACAGCTGCTCTTGATGCACCAATTGCAGCACCTAATTTTGAAGCTAACTCTCTTAACAATTTAAAATTATCACTACATTTAATTCCCCTACCCCCAGAAACTATTATATCTGCTTCAGTTAGATTAACCTGTTGTGATTCATCTTTTACAAATTGTAACAATTTTGATACAATTTTTTCTGAATTAAATTCTACTTTCTGATTAATAATTTTGCCAGTTCTTGAAGTGTCTCTTTCCAGAGGAGTCATAACTTTATGCCTAACTGTAGCCATTTGTGGCCTGTTATTTGCACAACGAATTGTAGCCATAATATTACCACCAAAAGCAGGTCTGGTTTGTAACAATTCTCTTGAATTACTATCAATGGCAAGTCCTGTGCAGTCAGCAGTAAGTCCGGTTTTTAATTCAACTGCAACTCTTGGTATAAAAGACCTACCAATTGAAGTTGCACCACATAAAACAATTTCAGGTTTATGTTCTTTTATGATTTTTACAAAAGCCTGAGAGTATGCTTCATCAATAAAATCTTTTACTGTTGGATTATCAACAACATAAACCTTATCAGCTCCATAAAATATTAACTCTTCGGCTTGCTTTTCAATTTCATAACCAAAAAGCACGGCAGAGAGTTCTGTTTCCAATGTATTTGCCAGCTCTCGTGCTTTGCCTAATATCTCGTAAGTAACTGGCATAATCTCATTGTTTCTTTGTTCTGCAAAAACCATTACGCCTTTATAATTCTCTATAGACTCTGTAGGTGTAACTTCTTTTTGGATTATAATGGCGTCAAACGGACAAGCAGGAATGCAAGCTCCGCAAAGTGTGCACTTTTCCAGATCTATAACTGCATTCTCTGCTTCCAATCGTATCGCTTCATAAGGACAAGATTTAATACATTTTCCGCAACCTGTACATCTTTCAACAATTACTTCAATCAATACTACCTCCAAAGTTAAAAGAATAAAATAGAAATTTTTTAGTCAAGATACTTAATGCTGATATCATACATATAATCAAGCTAATTCATCATTTGTGAAATAATAAAATTACATATAAGATATAACAAACCACTAAAATAATTCCATAAACTTTACTGAACCTTTTACCAATTTTTGAGAATAGAAGAAATAATAATGATATTCCAAGACAAATTAATATATCAAAAATTACACTTGATTCTATTGATATCGGACTGATAGTTGCCGCAATTCCCAACACAAAAAGGATATTGAAGATATTGCTTCCCACTATGTTACCGATTGCAATTGATATCTTTCCTTTTGCTACTGCAACAATAGAGGTAACAATTTCTGGAATAGAAGTTCCAAACGCAACCACAGTTATCCCAATCACCTTTTCACTAACTCCCCACATATTGGCCACTATTCTTGCGTTTACTACTGCAAGATGACCACCCAAAGCTATACCTACACCACCTATGATTGTTAGACCTATCGCTTTGCCAATAGAATATTTTTCTTCCTGAGCAACTGTTTGTTTATTCCTTCTATCTTTAACAGCCATTCTTGATAGATAAAAAATAAAACCAACAAAAAGCAGTAGAAATATTATCCCTTCAACTCTTGAATAAGTGCATAAATGGGAACCTCCTTTTGAATAATTCAATCCAAAAAGTAGCATCAATACAGTAGCAACAATCATAAAAGGCATTTCTTTCTTGATTGTGCTTGACTCAAAAAATAAAGGTTTTATCAGTGCGGCAATTCCTATTGCAAGACAAATATTAGTGATATTACTTCCTATTACATTCCCAAGAGCAATGCCATTCACTGCAGTAATAGATGCCTTTATGCTGACAGCAGCCTCCGGAGCACTCGTGCCAATAGCTGCGATAGAAAGCCCGATGAATAGTTGAGAAACCCGACAATATCTTGCAATCTGTGATGCGCCTTCTACAAAGTAATCTGCACCTTTTGCTAATAAAATAAATGCAATAATTAGAAAAATATACGGAAGCATAATCTGTTTAAACCTCTATCCAATCAGTGGGTTTGTGCTGATATGCAACATAAAGATTACAGTCAGATTTTTTAGCATTTAAAATTTTTGACATTTCATCATGAGCGATTTCCGGTTCATTATTCTCCTCGCTTAGATGAGCTAAAACGATATTCTTTAGATTAGGATTAATAATCTCATCTATCAACTCACAGGCTTGAGAATTTGATAGATGACCATTTTTGCTCTTTATCCTTTGTTTTAACCACCATTCATACGGACCATTAATAAGCTTATCAAAATCATGATTACTTTCTAAAATAATTGTTGATGGGTCTTTTGTTTTTTCTTTTACAAGCTTGGTCGGATATCCCAAATCTGTCAATATTACAAGTTTTTGTTTAGAACCTCTTTCCTGAATTTTGAAGCAAGAATTATCCGCACTATCATGCGGAACAGAGAAAGGGTCTATCAGAAATTCATTAAAAGTAAAAGGTTTTCCATTTTCAAAAAACTTTACATAATCAACTTTTCCAAGACGATAATCTGCAGCATTAAAAGTTAACTGATTTATAAAAAGTGGGATATATAATTTTCGCACAATAGGACCGGCCCCTCTTATGTGGTCAGAATGCTCATGCGAAATAAATAATGCCTTGATTGAGTCTTCATCTACTCCGACTTGATTTAATCTTTCTAATATTTTTCTGCAAGAGAGACCAGCATCTATCAAAATATTCGTCTCACTACCCGAAACCAATATTGAATTTCCCTTACTACCACTTGCTAAAATACAAACCTTCATATGTAAATACCTCACCGCAGAGACGCAAAGAACACAGAGATAATAAATATAAACTCTCATTCCCAAGCCCTCCCCTCCCCGATTCCTGAGCTCGTCAGGAACGGGCTTAATCAGGGATAATTGGGGATTGGGAATGCTTACAACGCCATTTTTATTCTCCTTTGCCTGCCCAGTTAAATCTTTTTTTTTATATTTAACTGGGGTGTCCCGATTTGTTTTCGGGACATGAGTGTTCATCTGAAAATAACCTTCAAATAAATAATTCAACACTATTTGGAATGGTGTTTATTATTCTCAAATAAAGATTTCCAAGTTGAAATAAACAGGATTACAAATCCTGTTAGATCAGATGGTTTCATAATCAACTCTTTATACTTGATTATTTTCAGCATCCTTTGTCCCGACTCGTCGGGATGTATGTTTCATCTAAAAATCCTATTACTAAATTTTGCTTGAAACATCTTCTGAATGATTTTTTCTGTCAATTTATAACTTGAATCTAAGCTATTGTAAATTGTCATAAATTAATTTCTTTTGATAAATAACTATTACTATTATTTCTTATATATATTACATATCATGCCATCTATATCTCGTAAATGTTCCCAACAACCCGAAAATCAAAAAATATGGAATATAGAAAATTTCTGCTAAAGGGAAAATCCACAATAATCTGTTTCCTCTGAATAATATTGCACCTTTTATGACAATCAAAAAATCAAAAATAACTTTAATTATGAAAACACCTAAAAATAAATTCCAGGAGAAAGAAGAAAATATTGCCATAACAAATGATATTAGCAGAAATAGATAGAAAACAAATATCAGAGCTGAGAAAATTTTTATATTTAATGGATAATATATCCATTTTGAAGCCCGTCGTTTTTCTTGGTTATATTGTTCTTTTGCATCTTTTCTATCTATTGAAGGTACAAAACTATCTGGTCCAATAGCAAAAGAAATTTTATATAGTTTTGATTTGCTAATTTTCTGTAAGAACAAATCATCATCACCAGAAGGAATATGTCCTATTCCAGAAAAGCCATTTAATTCTTCAAACACTCTTTTTCTATAAGCAAAATTCCTGCCTGTAGCTGTAACTCCCCAATTCCAGCCAATAGTTCCTGCAGAAATTGAAAATATAGAAAGCCGTTCCAATCTCTTTAATAGAAAAATAAATTTTTGAAAAACTGTCTTCTTACTATATGAAACTAAAGAGGAATAACCAACAACTACATCAAATCCTAAATTAAAATGATTATTAATACTTTTAAGCCAATTTTTGCCGGGCACACAATCTGCATCAGTAAAAAGTAAAATATTTCCATTTGATTGTTCAATACATTTAGTTAAGGCATTTTTCTTACCAACAAGATTTTTATCTTCGTTATTAATCTTTAAATGTTTTATGTTGTTATATTTTTCTGAATATTTTTTTATTATTTCTTCAGTGTTGTCTGTTGAACGGTCATTAACTATAATTACTTCATATTTATCTTTTGGATATTCTTGAAAAGATAAAGAGTCTAACAAATTTGCAATATCCTTCTCTTCATTATGAGCAGCAACTATTACAGAAATATCATTAAAGAATGAAGAGTCTTTACAGTTTTTAATCCTAAAAATTCCGATAGAAATAAATAATAAAAACAATGAATAAAATCCGAGTAAAATATATAAACCATAAAGAAATATCATAATTGATATAAACCTTTTATTGAAGAGGCATTCAAGTTCAAATCTGCATATTGATTCTTCTTATATTTGAAAATACCAGCAGCGGCTATCATTGCAGCATTATCAGTGCATAATTTTTTGGATGGATAAAATATATTTATATTGTTTTCTTTTGCATAGTCATGAAATACTTTTCGCAATTCAGAATTAGCAGCAACACCTCCAGCCAATAATAAATTTTTAATATCGTATTTTTGAATAGCATTAGTTGTTTTTATAAATAATGTTTTCACTATAGCATTCTGGAAACTTGCGGCAAAATCATTTATCTTATCATTTTCCAAATTAATATTATTTTCCTTTATATACAGGGCAGCTGCTGTTTTTAATCCGCTAAAGCTAAAATCATAATTTGGTTTCCTTATCATTGGCAACGGGAAACTTATATAATCTTTATTACCTTTACTTGCAAGTTTATCTATTTCTGGTCCTCCTGGATAGGCAATATTCAATACCTTCCCAATTTTATCAAAAGCTTCTCCGGCGGCATCATCAATTGTTTTTCCTAAAATTTTGAAATTATCAAATGATAAAAATTTTACTAATTCTGTATGCCCTCCAGAAACTATCAGAGCTATAAATGGAAATTCAATATTTTTATTCGTTAAAAAATTTGCACACACATGCCCTAAAATATGATTTACTGCTATCAAAGGTTTTCCAAGACTATAAGCTAAGCCCTTCGCAAAAGAAACTCCAACTAAAAGAGAACCAATAAGACCTGGACTTACAGAAACTGCAATCGCATTTATATCATCCAAAGTTAATTTTGCTTCTTTTAAAGACAAATCTACTATTGGCAGGATACCTTTTATATGCTCTCTTGAAGCAAGTTCAGGAACAACTCCTCCGAACTTTACATGTATTGATTGCGAGGAAACTATATTGGAATGAATATGAAAATCGCTATCTACTACTGCAGCAGATGTATCATCACATGATGTTTCTATGCCAAGAATATTTAGCTTTCTCAAATTTATCACTTAAGAATTCCAGATAAAGTCGGTCTCGGCCCGTCTTGGCTCCCGATGTGTCGGGAGACAGGCGCCTCTGTCTCGGCTTGGCGAGCCAAGACGGGCAGACGGAAGGGATTAGTATTACTCTTGCACATTTTTAACTCTTACAAATTTAGGAGTTTGAGCGATTAATTCAATCCCTTTCGGTAAGCAAACTTTTACAGATACTAAACTGTCTATCTCCAAAGATACAGATGTATCAACTTCAGCAATAAAATCTTCAGGATTAATATTTTGCAAAATTTCCTCCTCCCCAGACACTTTAATACTAACAGTATTAGGAAATATCTCTATTCCTTCATCCGTTGATATAGGAAGAAGTGAGAAGGTTTTTTGAATAATTTTAGGAACCATTTCCCCCAGTAAAACTGAAGATTGTTCAAAACTTATCTTTTCACTCGGTGAAGGAGTTAATTTTATCTGAGGATTGTTATTGAAATTTTTCATATTAAATGGTAAAGTTTTAATTTCATAAATATCAGTAATTAGAGTTTTAGGACCGTTAATTCGTATTTTCTTCGGTGAAATCGTTAAACCATTTTCCTGGAAAAACTGTTTACTCTCTTCATCAATAAAAGTTATGGTGACTGGGACAAACTTAGAACTCATATTATCCATTGCAATCAGGACATTTTCAAATTCAGGTTTATGTAAAATTTTAAGATGATACTCTTCAAGAACCTTAAGATTCTCCAGCCTTATAGGATAATAATTCTTTCCATAATGAGCATCTTTCAGATCTATACAATATGGCTGTTTATTAGAATTATAAAACAGGATATTCTTTCCTGTGCCTTCAATTACAAGATTTATTGATTCAGGCTCTATTGACAAAGGTATTAAAGCAGCTGGAACATTAGTAATTGATATCGGAATTGTAATGTTTACTTCATGGATTTTAGTTATATTTATTTCTAACCAAATTACAATTGCTATTACTAAAGCTAAAATCATTGCCCATAATTTCTTTTTCATGATTTGTTCTTATCCTTCTTTTGTCTGTTTAATCGCTCAGAAGCTAATGCAACAAATATATTTAAAGGATCAATTTTTCGTGCAATACTAAGATATTTTCTTGCATTAAGAAAATCATTTTCAGCAATATACAATTTGCTTAAATCTAAGTATGATTTTACGAAAAATATATTTTGAGCAATACTTCGTTTAAAATAATAAATTGCTTTCTCAGAATCACCCATATTTTCACAGCATATACCTAAAGTATTAAAAAATTCAGCAGAATCATACCCTAAAGATTTAGCCTTCTCAAAATATAAAAATGCTTGAATCCAATTGGACTTCCTATCATAACAAACTGCCTTAAGATAAAATATATCTTTATTCGTGGGAAATTTTACCTCTGCTGTTGACAATAGAGTGATAGCTTTATCATACTCCTGTAATGAGATATACTGCTCAGCTAAAAATGTAAATGTGGTTGGTAAATTACTAAAGTATGGTAAAACTTTCTCAAATATTTGAATTGCCTCTCTGCTTTTATTTTGATACACTAATGCGACTGCCATATTAAATTTTAATTCTGGAAATTTATGTCTAACTCTTTGAAACCACTCAATAGCCATCTTTGATTTTCCTCTTTGTGCGAGAAAAATATTCCCCATCAAAAAATAAAGATGGTCATTATCAGGAAAGAATGTTAATGCTCGCCTTACGACCTTTTCAGCTTTCCTATACAATAAATTGTTCATAAAAATTGCATATAACATCTCATATGCATCAAAGGTTTTGGGAGCTTTTTTAAGAATATCTTCTAATATTTCTACAGACAATATCCAATTTGTCTTTCTATGATGCTCTGCTTCCCAAAGTAATCCTTTAATATCCTTATTCATTTTTTTGAATATTCTTGTCCGCCTGAGGCGAATCAGCCTCTGGCTGAAAACTTAACAAATACTTAATAAACTGCTTCTCCTCATTTGCCTGATTACATTTTTGCCGCAAGACTGACGCTCCTCTTATTCCTTTGGTATAAGGAGCAATAAATTTCCTGATTATTTGCAACGCCTTTTTGCTACCAACTTTCTCTTTCAATCTCTCAAAATGGAAAAGAATCATTTTAATTCTTTCTGGTGGCAAAATAGTTTGATAAGTATTATTTTGTAAATAATTTTTTATCTGTCTAAATATCCAGGGATTTCCAATTGCACCCCGACCGACCATTATTGAATTGCATTTAGTCTGAGCAAACATTGTTTTAGCATCTTCTGGAGTCGTTATATCACCACTTCCAATTATAGGGATTTTAGAATTTTCTTTTACTTTGGTAATTAAATTCCAATTGCTTTTCCCCGCGAACATTTCATCTCGGGTTCTAGGATGAAATATAATTGCAGACGCACCCTCAGATTGAATTATTTTTACTATTTCAAACAGGTCTTTATCAGAGTTCCAGCCTGCACGAATTTTTACGGTTAGAGGAAGTTTATCATTAATAGTTTTATATGATAGTTTCACTATCTCTTTTATTTTATTTTTATCTTTTAATAAAGCAGAGCCAGAATTATTTTTTACAATCTTTTTTACTGGACAGCCCATATTAATATCAACAAAATTAGGTTGATATTCCATTAAAACTTTAATTCCTTCTGAGATTTTATACGCGTCGTTTCCGAAAATCTGCAAACCTATTGGTCTTTCTTCTTTATCAAATTCCGTTAACATTTTGATTTTGGGATTGTTATGTATCAACGCATCTGCGCTTATCATTTCACTCATTACAACATCTGCGCTAAAGGATTTGCATATCTTCCTGTACACAGAATCGGTATATCCTGCAAGTGGGGCAAGCCAAAGCCTATTATCAAAAATATCATTCATAATTAATTTTAAAAATTCAATAATGTTAATAAAACAAATAGAAATTCAGACAAAAATCTTGTCAATGAGAAAAGAGTTTATATAAATTGAAATTATGAAATCGGAAAAAATAATTATAGAGAAAAATAAAAAAAATGCAGTAATTCTTCTAAGTGGTGGTTTGGATAGTTGTGTTACAGCAGCAATTGCAAATCAAAACTACAAACTTTGTGCTTTACATATAAATTATGGCCAAAGAACTTCTACAAGAGAAGAAAAATCCTTTAATGATATTTGCGAATTTTATAATATAGAAAAAAAACTTAGCGTTGACATAGATTATCTCAGGAAGATTGGCGGTTCAAGTTTAACAGATGTGCGATTAAAAGTTCCAGATAAGGTCTCAAAAGATATTCCAAACACTTATGTCCCATTTCGGAATGCAAACCTTCTTGGTATTGCAGTTTCCTGGGCAGAAGTTATAAATGCAAAAAAGATATTTATTGGAGCAATGGAAGAAGATAGTTCTGGATATCCTGATTGCAGAGAAAGTTTTTTTAAAGCATTTAATGAAGCGATCAAATATGGGACAAAACCTAATTCTAAAATAAAAATTGATACCCCAATTCTTCATAAAACAAAAGCAGAAGTTGTAAAGCTCGGTTTTGAACTTAGAGCACCTCTTCATCTAACCTGGTCTTGTTATCAAAATTCGGAAATTGCATGCGGAATCTGTGAAAGCTGCAGATTAAGAATTAATGCTTTTCAAAAAGCTGGATATAAAGATCCTATCCCTTATGAGATTTCTATTAATTGGCAGATATAATCTCGCACCGAATTTAGCCGAGAGACTTGGCTGCTCCAAAAATTTAAAGTATGAAAGAACTAATTAAAAGATACATAGATTTTCTATCATCAAAAAATATGTCAAAGCACACTATCCGTGCTTATCAAAGTGATTTATTTCAATTTGCTGAATATTGTAAAAGATTTTTCTCTGAAGGATCCGCCCTGGGCGGAAAAGATGAAAAAATTGTGGTTGCAGATATTACCAAAACTATGTTTCGTGATTTTCTACAATTTTTAAGTGAAAAAGGTGATTCAAACAGAACACTCGCCAGAAAAGTCATTTCTATAAAAGGCTTCTTTAAATATCTATATACAGAAAAAATAATTCCCAAAAATCCAACTATTGATTTAAAAAATCCAAAATTTGAAAAAAACACTGCTACTTTTCTTACAGAAGATGAGATGGAATTTGTTTTAAACATACCTGATTCGGATAACATCTTAGGTATTCGCAATAAAGCTATTTTAGAATTACTCTATAGCAGTGGCATACGAATTAGTGAATTAGCAGGTTTGAAAATTGCAAATGTAAATCTTAACAAGGGATTGATAAAAGTAATGGGCAAAAGAAGAAAGACAAGGATAATACCAATTGGTTCTTATGCTCAACAATCTTTACAGAATTATCTGAAGATACGACCCGCCCTTATTCAAACAAAAACAAAGAGTGAGATGAAAAAGATGCTTTTCCTTTCCAAAAATGGAAATCCACTATCTGCCGATGAGCTCAGATATATTATAGATAAATACTTGAAAGTAATAGAAAAATCAAAACGATACAGCCCGCATACAATCCGTCATACATTTGCCACACACTTGCTTGATCGTGGAGCAGACTTGCGTTCTGTTCAAGAATTATTAGGACACAGCAGTTTGTCATCTACGGAAATCTATACGCACACTTCTATGAAAAAACTCAAAGAAGTATATGAAAGAGCCCATCCTCATGGAGATAAAGAGAGGTGAACTGGTAAACTCGTAAACTGGTTAATTGGTAAACAATTGAAAATTCAATTAACTAATTCACAAGTTTACTAAAAAATAATTGACACCAAACTACGATTTTAAATTTATTTACAAATAAATTAAAAGGAAAAAAGTGATACAAAATTTAATTATTGGTATATCAGGTGGAACTGGTTCTGGAAAAACAACGCTTGCGAACAGAATTATTGAAGAACTAAATGACCCAAATATTGTTGTTATCAAACAGGATGCATATTACAAATCTCATGAAGAGATGACCATTGAGCAAAGAAATAAAATTAATTTTGACCACCCCGATGCATTAGACACTGCACTTTTAATAAAACATATTCATGCTTTGAAAGATGGACATTCGGTCAGAATGCCTGTGTATGATTTCAACACTCATTTGCGTAAAACGGAAACTGTCTGTATTCAGCCACACAAAGTGATAATTTTAGAAGGAATTCTTATCTTTGAAAATAAAGGATTGCGAAATTTATTGGATATAAAAATCTTTGTTGATACTGATTCAGATATAAGAATATTAAGAAGGCTCAAGCGGGATATCAATGAAAGAGGACGAACCTTTGAGTCAGTTCATAGTCAATATGTAGATACAGTTAGACCAATGCATCTGGAATTTGTTGAGCCCTCTAAAAAATATGCTGATATTATCGTGCCGGAAGGAGGACTTAATCCAATTGCAATTGATATGATTGTATCAAAAATAAAATCAATATTATCAGACATATCTACATCTCCAAAAAGGAGTAAGGGTAATTTATAAATAAAAATGGTTATCCCTTTAAATCAGCAAAATAATTTTATACATAAATGATATAAAGAATTACTTAGAATTTAGAGGAAAAGTAATGTTATTTGATAATAATGATTTCTGCCATCGTCAGGGAGTGGTCCCTGACGGCTCCTTTTGCCGCATACTCGTCTGGGCGTAGCCCGTCTTGGCTCGAGCCAAGACGAGACAGGCCATCCGAAGCACGGCAGAGTCGTCACGGAATGGTCCGTGACGAACCCCCCAAATTGCTCTTTTCAACAAAATTTGATTCACATAAATTTATCTTGCTGATTAAAAGGTATAGTCATTTAAATAAATTGTGGAGACTATTATTTTCACATTAGCAGACCAACAGAAAAAATATGGCTTATATGTGGTTGATAGTTGGTAGTTGATGGTTCACCAACCACTAACCAATTAACTATCAACCACTCAACCAAAATTAAAAGAAAGTGAGGAAAAATGTTAAAAACTATGTTTAATCCTCCCGATGTATCGGGAGGGAAAAATCTCTTCAAACAAACAGCATTGCTAATTAGTTTAGCATTATTAACTGTGGCTGGATTGTGTGCCCAAACAAGCATAACAGTTTACAATCAAAACTTTGCAACAGTTAGAACAACATTAACAATACCTCTAAAAAAGGGCGAGAACCTCTTTAGTTATTCTAATATACCTTCCGCAATTGAACCAACATCTGTGCATTTAACTCCTATAAAAAAGTCTGACAAAATTGTCATCGCATTACAAAATTTTGAATACGACTTAGCAAATACTCAAAAAATATTAAACAAATATCTTGATAAGGAAATTGAAATTATAACCAAAAGTGGCGAACTCTTCTCTGGAATCTTAAAATCATTTGACCATGAAAACATAGTTATTCAAAGACGAGAGGATAAGGGAATCAATATGATTCATTGTGGTGAGATTCAGAATATCAATCTTGAGAAAATGCCAGAAAATTTCTACACAAAACCAACATTGAACTGGGAATTGATTTCAAATAAAAGTGGTGACTGTGAAACCAAATTAAGTTATATCACAAGAGATATTTCCTGGGACGCACAGTATGTTGGGGTTTTATCATCTGATGATAAAAAATTAAATCTGTCTTCTTGGATTTCGCTGGATAACAGGTCTGGAAAAGCATATAAGCAGGTTGACTTGAAACTTATGGCTGGTGAAGTGCATCTGGCACCCGGATATAAACCCCCAAGATATGCTGAAGGACTGGAAATGGTGACAGCCAAAGGTGGTGTTCCAGAAGTTGTTGAAAAAGAGTTCTTTGAATACCACCTTTATACTGTAAAAAATCGCAAAATAGATATCAATAACAATCAGCAAAAGCAGATTTCCCTCTTTGACCCAACTGATGTAAGCGTTGAAAAAATCTTCCGTTATGACTGCAATCCTTCTGGCGATGTGGATGTATCAATCAAATTCAAGAATGAAGAAGAATATGGACTTGGAATCCCTTTGCCCAAAGGTAAAGTCAGGATTTTCAAAAAGGAATCTGAAGATGAAGAGGAATTTATTGGTGCAGACAACATTAACCACACACCAAAAAACGAAGAAGTAGAACTCAAGGTCGGAACTGCTTTTGACATAAAAGGTAAATTTACTACCACACTCAGCGAAAGACCAACAAAAAATACAAGAAGAGAAACTTATGAAATTGAACTGCGAAACAGAAAAAAGGAAGATGTTGTAATTGAAGTAATTAAAGGATTGGGAAGAAATTGGAAAATTGAAGAATCTGATGAAAAATATGAAAAGAAAGATGCTTTTACAATCCAATTTAATATACAAGTTCCTGCTGAACAAGAAAAGAAATTTTCATTTACTGTGTTGTATAAATATTAATTGATAAATTAAAATTATATCTTGGATGACTATTATAATTTTCATCCTTTAATGGAGGACAAAATGGAGACCCAAGTTCAGCAAAAAATTGTAAGAATTATTCAACAACTTAATCCACTTCAACTAACAGAAGTTTTGGATTTTATTGAGTTTATAAAACAAGAGCAAAGAAAAAATATACCTGACCCAAAAGCTATTGATTCAATTTATGGAAAATACAAAAAAGACTTATTGAGTAGCACTGAATTTGCATTACAAAAAGAAGAAGAGATAAAAATTGAGGAAGAAAAATGACAACGGAGATAACTACTTATATAATAGATGCCTGTGCTCTAATTGCTTATCTTCGAGAAGAAAAAGGAGCGGGAAAGTTAAAGAAAATATTAAAGAATCATAATAATAGACTATTAATGCATTCCGTAAATCTTGGTGAAGTATATTATTGTTCTTTCCGAACCTCAGGAAAAGAAAAGGCAGATGAATTATTTGAAGATATATTAAAACTTCCTATTCATATTATTTGGACATTGGACTTTCCATTTATACAAATTGTTGGAAAATATAAAACATCATATAGAATATCTTATGCAGATTCTTTTGTTTTAGCTCTTGCTGAACAGAAAGAGGCTATAGTAATATCCACAGATCATCATGAATTTGATATAATTGAGTCGGAAAAGAAGTTGTCATTTTATTGGCTTAGATAAAAGCTATACAGTCTTAGCAAGATTGATTGAAGAATTTGATGAAAAACACATGTCCTGAATCCCCGATTAGATCGGGGACGCAAAGGAGTATGAAAATTTATGAGCTGTCATGGACCATTCCCTGACATTAAAGATATTCAGTGGTAAGTTCGTCATGGAATGGTCCATGACGACTCCTCGGAATAAGCAAGAGATTTTTAAAAATAGTTCAGACTTTTTTAAAATGGATTTCAAAAAAGTTATAACTTTTTTCAAATATATTTAAAGATTATCTTGACAATTTTGAATGTAGTATAAAATATACCATAAATTTTGATGAATAAAGGCACAATAAAAAATATTTATTCAGAGTAAAGATGTTTAATAGAAATTTAGAAAAAGAGATAGAACCATTCCTTGATGAACCTCAAGCCATATTCATTTTAGGTCCCAGAAGGTCAGGGAAAACAACACTTCTCAAATTATTAAAACAATCAATTTCAAATAATCCAATATACTATTATGATCTTGAACGAATTTCTGATAGAGACGCATTTTTGCAAGGTACAGATTATTTTATAAAATATTTTATTCAATCAGGTGGTAACATCAATCAGAAAAATGTTATTATGATTGATGAAATTCAATACCTTAAAGACTTTGCATCTTTTATCAAAATTATGGTTGACCATCATTCAGATAGTTTTAAACTAATCTTAAGTGGTTCTTCAATTGCTCAAATAAAATTACAATTTAGCGATTCTCTTGTTGGAAGAAAATTCGTATTTCATTTATATCCGCTAAACTTTTCTGAATTCCTCCTTTTCAAAGGATATGATAACTGGAGTAAATTAGTTTCAGAAGACTTTCAAATCCTCGATAGTGATCCACTCTCTGTACATCATAAGGAATTAAGAATACTACTTGATGAGTTTCTAATATTTGGTGGATATCCTGAAGTTGTTCTGGCTAACTCAAAGAAAAAGAAACTTGCTTTTTTAGATGAGATTACAAATACATATCTTACAAAGGATATTCAAAATCTGAACTTAATTGAAGATATTGTTGGTTTCAATAAATTAGTAAAACGATTGGCACTTTCCTGTGGTTCTTTAATGAATATAAATAATATAAGTAATGATGTGCAGCTATCCCATTACTTTTGTCAGAAATATATTAAAATATTGGAAAGTACTTTTATTATCGGTACAATCCAACCTTTCCATCATAATAAAATTAACGAAATAAAGAAAATGTCTAAAATATATTTCATTGATATAGGATTGAGAAACTTCTTACTTCAACAATTTCAACCCGTTAATGAACATATTGATAAAGGAGCAATTCTTGAAAATTTTGTCTTTTGCGAATTATCGAAAAAAGTAGATTTTGGCTCAAAACTCCATTTCTGGCGAACCAAAAACAATAAAGAAATTGACTTCATCATTGAAAAAGGAACTGAATTGATTCCAATTGAAGTGAAAGCTAAAAGAGTTAATATAAAGAATCTAAAAGAATTTATTTTTGAATATCCAGAAATCAAGAAGGGTTATATATTATACGATGGAAAATTTACGAGAGAAGATAAAATTACTTATTTGCCTATTTGGCTTTGTTGATATGCTTTTTGAGAAAATCAAGTATGTGAATAAAAAGGTTTCCGTCAGAGGAAAGAAGTTCAGGATTGGATTCATTTATTGTTTCTACATATCAAGATGAGAAAGATTGTTAATATTTACTTTCACAATACTAAATAATTTTAAGGATTTAGACTTATGAATAAAAAATTGAATATAATGGAAAAAATAAAATATTGAACTGATATTTCAAAATATGATTTAGAAAAAATTTAATAAAATGATTTATAAACAAATGAATCCATTCGATTTTAATTTTGAATTGACTGAATTTTCTATTGAAAATTATTCTATTATTGGAAGAGCATTAACAATTGCAATAAAATTTGAAAGTGAAATAAAAGCAATATCAATCTTTAAAGAATTAAAAAGTAATCCTGAATTACTAACAAATGAAAAAGAGTATAAAAAATTAATAAAAAGAATTAAAAAATTTATATCTCTTCACAATCGGATAAAAGAATTAAATCTTCGTGAAGATATTGAGAAAATTCTAGTTAAAGCAAAAGAATCACGTAATTATATAGTTCATGAATCCAATTTAAATTTTGAAAACATATCAGAAAGTGAGGATGGAAGAAAAGCAATTATTAGAGATTATAAAGAACACATTAAAAATATTTCTGAAGCGGAAAAATTATTATTAGCTTTACAATGTATCTTAACTAATGAAGCTTTGCCGAATAATGAATATTGGCAAAACTTTTCAAATAAAATTGTTGATTGGGTTGTTTCTGTTTAAGATTAATAAAGGATTGAACAACAAAATATAAATAAATGAAGAAATATTGGAAAACTAAATACTATGAATAATGAAATATTAGAGTCGCTCAAAAAATTTACAAATCATATTGATAAATTGAATATGGAATATAGAACTATTAAAGATTTAAAAGAAGATATATCGAATATTAGGAAATATAAAAACAAAATTGATGAGTTCAAAAAAAACATAAATATCGGTAGTAAAGAAAAAGAAACATTTAACCAGAACTACTTAAATGAATTAAAAAAAACCTTTTTAGATTCATATAAAGGAGTAACCACAAATATTGTTACATTTAAGAATTATGGAGTTTATATAGATAAAAGACGTAGAGATACTATAAAAAAAATAGGATTAATAATAAACAAACTTAAGAAATGCAATGACTTACAGCACTTTAAAATAATTTATAAAAAAAATGTCAAAATCCTTTCTAATTTGTTTTATTCTTTTAATAAGGAACTATCTAATTTAAATAATGAAAAGTCATATTTTAAAAATCTCATTAACAATAATTCCATCATTGCATATAAAATTATTAAAACAGGGATAAATAATTTAAATAATAATATTGATTTTGAGAATACTATAGAAATTAATGATTTCAACCCTTGGAGTAAGGATGAAATAGATTTAGCTAAAATTGATAAATATATAAAAAATCTAACTAACAAAAATAAATACAATATATCAATTTATTTATGCCTAAAAACTCTTTATCTTTATTCAAATAACATTAAATATAGAAAGGGAAATTTATTTGAAACTTTTAAAGTATTAGATATAATTATATTACTTAAAATAGCAAAAATATTAATTTATATATTCCTAAAAACAGAAAATATTAAAGCTGTTACAGAATTATATGATACTGATGATATTATATATAATGATGTAGAGATAACTGAAAAAGTTTTAAATTATTACATTCAAATCAAAGATTATGAAAAATCTGAAAATATTTTGGATCATCTAATTGAGATTGAACATTATCATCCATTATTAAAGAACTATTCTTTTGAAATACAAAAATTAAAAGCTTATGACAAAATAAAAAGTTCTTCTATAATACAAATAGATAATCTAAATGAATTATCAGGAAGAGAATTTGAGGAGTTAATAAAAAATCAATTTATCAAACTTGGTTATAAAACTGAAACTACAAAAAATACAGGTGATTATGGAGCTGATTTAATTATTGAAACAAAAAAGAAAACAAGAGTTGCTGTTCAATGTAAAAGGTTCAAATCAAAAGTTAATCTTAAAGCAATTCAAGAAGTTGTAGGTGCTATATCATATTATAGTTGTGATACTGGTATTGTAATTACAAATAGTATATTTTTTAAAAGTGCTATAAATTTAGCTGAAAGCAATGATATCGAACTTTGGGATAATAGTAAATTATTATTATTTTTATCTGGTGATATTTCTTTTAGTGAACTAAAGAAATATTGAATTAATCATTTATTTTATGGAGCTTAATTATTATTTGATAAATTATCTGGAGGTAAGTTATGAATATAAAACGACCTGATGACATTAATCAAGCTGTTGAACTTCTAAAAAAGTTTGAAAAAGCAGAAGATCATATTCATAGAACAAAATACTTTAAAGAAGCAGTCTATATTCTTAATAATCATTTGTCAATGAATCCTAATTCATCTAATAAAAAGTTTATAGAAAACATCAAGCTAACTTATACACGAAAACTTTTAGAACAGTTATCTGATTTACCATTATTAGATTTTGAATCATGGTTTCAATATATTTATTTATTTTATTTCAGGATTAAGGATGAAGTTGAATTAGACACTAAAAAATATCCAAACCTCGAGAAGAATTATAAAAATTTTATAGCTTTATACGGTAATGAATTAATTAAGTACTTAGAAGAGGACCTCAATATTTAAACAATTTACTTAAACTAAAGCAAATAACTAATTGAAAAATGAAAGAATCCTTATCCTGCCAAGTCTGTACGGCAATACTGGCTAAAACAAAATTTAAAAAATAAGAAAGAAGGAAAAATGTCAACGCAAAACAAAAATGTCTATTTATTAAAAATCCGATTTATTTTCTGTTTATTGTTTTTATTATTGATTTCTACAAGTTTAATGGCAAAAATGACTTTGCAAGGCAGAGCATTTATTGAACTGCCTGATAGGAGCTATGAATATGATGAAATAAGTATTTCTTTTTTTAATGTGGAGTCTGAAATGGTGGTAGCTACTACATCTACTGATAAAAATGGGTATTATGAAATAACATTAAAAGACGGCACCTATGACATTCTTTTTGAAAAAGGAAAATATTATAATGAACTTAAAGAAATTGAACTATACTCAAGTCCATTTATTAAAAAGAAGAAAATTAATGATGTCCAATTGAATAAACTTCTGGATGAAAGAATAAAGCTTAAATATTCTTTAGGTGAAAGTAAAATAATTTCTTATGATAAAAACTATAATGAAAATGAATTTGAATTATTAAAATCTATTGGTAGAGATTTAAAATCATTCTCCACTTTAACATATCTTGGTTTTGGAATTTCAATTATTGGAACAACAATAGCTGTCAGTTCAGATAAAGGAGGTAAAAAAATTGGAATAGGAATTTCTGTAATTGGTGGTATTATATCTTTAACTGCTCCCGCAAAAGTTGGAAGTGCAGGGAAAAAACTAGAAGAATTTGCTAAATATAAATATTTGGAACAACAGAAGAATAAAACTGATAAAAATAAAGTTAAAGATTAATTCTTCTAAAACATTATAATTATTAAAATGCAAAAACCTTTATACTGTCAAGTCTGCACAGCAATACTCATAAAAACGGAAATTAACGGAATTACTGCTTATGAATGCCCTATTTGTGGGCAACTGCATAATCAAAATGGAGATATGATTGAATATAAGGATTTATATGCAAAAGATAAAAATGAGTGAACACACCCTGATTGTCATTCCCACGAAAGTGGGAATCCATAATCAATTTTTTTGGTATTATTTGTGATGTAGTGAGAATAATAACCAAAAGACTGAATTCCCGATTGGATCGGGAATGACAATTTTTAGTTGTTTATCATCATATTTAAGTAAGAAAAGGAAATAAATTATGAAAGAATCTTTAACCTGCCAAGTCTGCACAGCAATACTCATAAAGACAAAAATAAACGGAATCACTGTTTATGAATGCCCAATATGTGGGCAATCGTCAATACCCTCTAACTGTCATCCCCAAACTCCTCCCTGTCATTCCCAATTTAATTGGGAATCCATAAAAATTGAGAATTAGTTATCTAAGGCTACCCGATGGATAAAACATACTATGTTTACATTCTTGCAAGCAAAAGAAATGGTACTTTATACATCGGCGTTACAAACAATTTAGAAAGAAGAATGTATGAGCATAAAAATAAAATCATTGGTGGTTTTGCAAAAAAATATAATGTTGATAAACTTGTTCATTTTGAAATGACAAATGATATCAGAGTAGCAATTCAGAGAGAGAAGAGACTGAAAAAATGGTATAGAAAATGGAAAATTGAACTTATTGAGAAAGAGAATCCTGATTGGAAGGATTTATCTGAAGATTGGTTTGCAGGAATGGATTCCCGATTGAATCGGGAATGACAATTTTTAGTTGTTTATTAGCATATTAAAATAAGAAAGGCAAATAAAATATGAGCAAATCGTTATCCTGCCAAGTCTGCACAGCAATACTCATAAAAACGGAAATAAATGGAATCACTGTCTATGAATGTCCAATATGTGGTCAACTCCATAATAAATTTGGTGAGATGATTGAATACAAGGATTTATACTCAAAAGATAAAAATGAGTGACCACCCCCTGATTGTCATTCCCACGAAAGTGGGAATCCATAATCAATTTTTTTGGTATTATTTGTGATGTAGTGAGAATAATAACCAAAAGACTGGATTCCCGATTGAATCGGGAATGACAATTTTTAGTTGTTTATCATCATATTTAAGTAAGAAAAGGAAATAAATTATGAAAGAATCTTTAACCTGCCAGGTCTGCACAGCAATACTCATAAAAACGGAAATTAATGGAATCACTGTTTATAAATGTCTGATTTGTGGGCAGTTGCATAACAGTGATGGTGAAATGATTGAAGATGATGGTTTGTGTTCAACCAAATAACCAATAAATAACTAATTGGATTCCCACGTTCGCGGGAATGACAAGAAAGCGTGGAGCGGGAATGACACCTTTTGTGTGTTTGTTCGCATATTCAAATAAGAAAAGTAAATAAAATATGAAAGAATCTTTATCCTGCCAGGTTCTCAAACTTGTTTCTCCCTTTTTCAGTAATAAGTCTATAATCCACTTTTCTAACAGTAATACCTTCGCTATCAAATTGAGTAAGCAGCAAAAGACACTCAACACTTGGAAGATCAAATCGATTTAATGGTTTATAAATTATATGAGCTAACATATGAGGAAGTAAAGATAGTAGATCCTGAGCTGGATAATGTTCTGTCGCAGTTTGGTTTCATCTAAGCGGATTATGAAGGGATGAGTGCGGAAGAGTTTGTGGAGATGGTGATAGAATAATGGATAAAGATAAACAACCTTATTTATATCATTTTATGCCAATTCATAAGTTTATTGATTTTATGTTAAATAAGGCACTAATACTAACAAGCCTTTCTTATATGGAAGATCCTTTTGATGGTATTTCTTTAATTGATACAAATTATTTACATTCTCTTAACTTACAGCAAAATATTTTTGATCAAGATGAATTCTTTAGACGTATTACTTTTAAAAGTCCAGATGTAAGAAAAGTCTTGAATAATGCTAACCTATTTCGTAATCGGTCACTTTGTTGTTGTTTTTATTACCCCAAAAAATCCGAAGAATCAATAGCAATGTGGAAATTATACAGTAGAAAAGATAGTGTGGCTTTAAAAATACCAAAGCAAGAATTAGAAAAATTTATAAATAAAAATGAATTTACTCACTATTCAGTTTTTGAGAATGGTGACAATGGTTTAGCACAAGATAATCCAATTTTTTTAAAAAGACAAATTGAATACATAGATTTTTTTAGAAAGAAAGTAGATAATATACCTCAAGGTTTTTTAAAGCACATAGATTATTCATACGAAAATGAATATCGTCTTTTAATGATAAACGATGAAAAAGAAATTAAAAAGCAAGAAAAAAAAACCGAAGAAGATTTACAAAAATTTCAAAACGGTTTTAATGAAAAATCTGACTCTTTAGATAATTTTCAAAGAGGGAAACTTAGTTTTCAAAACAGGTACAAGTATATTGCATACATGTTAAATCCAAAAATTTACAAAGTTGTATTATCTTCTGATATTCTATCAAAATCATCTATTGTAGCTTCTCCTTTTATTGAAAAATGGAAATTACAGAATCTAAAACAGTTAATAAAACTCTTAAAATTTGATATAGAATTTCAGTTTCCTCTTTCATTACCAAAAGTAATTATTTCTTCATTATCAAAGAATCTGTATTAAATAAAATTGTTCTGATTTAATGTTTATAAATTATACGAATTAAATTATGATGAGGTGAAAATTGGAGACCCAGATTTTTGGATGGGTGAGGAAGAGTATACCAATATTCATTAATTAAATTAGATAAAATATGCCTGAAAAGTTAACCTGCCAAGTCTGCACAGCAATACTCATAAAGACAAAAATAAACGGAATCACTGTTTATGAATGCCCAATATGTGGGCAATCGTCAATACCCTCTAACTGTCATCCCCAAACTCCTCCCTGTCATTCCCAATTTAATTGGGAATCCATAAAAATTGAGAATTAGTTATCTAAGGCTACCCGATGGATAAAACATACTATGTTTACATTCTTGCAAGCAAAAGAAATGGTACTTTATACATCGGCGTTACAAACAATTTAGAAAGAAGAATGTATGAGCATAAAAATAAAATCATTGGTGGTTTTGCAAAAAAATATAATGTTGATAAACTTGTTCATTTTGAAATGACAAATGATATCAGAGTAGCAATTCAGAGAGAGAAGAGACTGAAAAAATGGTATAGAAAATGGAAAATTGAACTTATTGAGAAAGAGAATCCTGATTGGAAGGATTTATCTGAAGATTGGTTTGCAGGAATGGATTCCCGATTGAATCGGGAATGACAATTTTTAGTTGTTTATTAGCATATTAAAATAAGAAAGGCAAATAAAATATGAGCAAATCGTTATCCTGCCAAGTCTGCACAGCAATACTCATAAAAACGGAAATAAATGGAATCACTGTCTATGAATGTCCAATATGTGGTCAACTCCATAATAAATTTGGTGAGATGATTGAATACAAGGATTTATACTCAAAAGATAAAAATGAGTGACCACCCCCTGATTGTCATTCCCACGAAAGTGGGAATCCATAATCAATTTTTTTGGTATTATTTGTGATGTAGTGAGAATAATAACCAAAAGACTGGATTCCCGATTGAATCGGGAATGACAATTTTTAGTTGTTTATCATCATATTTAAGTAAGAAAAGGAAATAAATTATGAAAGAATCTTTAACCTGCCAGGTCTGCACAGCAATACTCATAAAAACGGAAATTAATGGAATCACTGTTTATGAATGCCCAATATGTGGTCAACTCCATAATAAATTTGGTGAGATGATTGAATATCAGGATTTATATCCAAATAATAAAAAATGATAAAAAACATACTTTATAACCTATTCATATCGTTTGTAGTAGAAAATTAAACTGTTAATAAATTCAAACTTGATTACATACATTTTGCATAAGAATCAATTAAAAATTCACTTCACGGGCATCATTTTATTCCTGTCGCTTCTATTTCTCTCTCAATTATTTGCCCAACCCCTCAAAATCAAATCCATCAAAATCACTGGCAATAAGCATTTCACTCAAGCAGAAATTCTTAAATCATTAAGAATAAAGGAAGGGGATGAGTTCTCCTATCAGGAGCTTAATAACAATTTAAACAATATTCTTCAACTCTATAAAAATAAAGGATTTTATTTAATACAAATTCTCCCACCAGAAGTTCTACCAGATGAATCTGGAGAATATGTAAACATAAAAATCAAAATCCGCGAAAGTCAAAAACTAATAGTTTCAGATATTAATTTTAATGGTAATAGATACTTTTCAAACGATAAATTAAAAGAAATGGTATCCATAAAATCTGGACAGCCATTCTCTATTGAAAAACTAAATGCAGACTTAAAATCCATTGTTGATGCTTATGGTGAAAAGGGTTACCCCTTCTGTGAAGTTGAAATAGACAGTTTATCCATAAATGATGAAAAAATATCTGTCCTTTACAAAATCGCTGAGAACGATTTTGTGAGAATTTCCGAGCTGATTTTCAAAGGGAATGAAATTACTAAAGATAAGACACTAAAACTTATAACAAATTTTGAAGAGAATGAAATCTATAGAAACTCAAGAATAGAATCAGCAAAACGCAATTTGATACGTAAGAAATACATTTCAGATGCTGAAATTATTCCTCTTAATAAAAGAGAATTATTAATCACAATAAAAGAAAAACAGATGAACCATTTTCAAGGGGTTCTGGGATTCGCTTCTCAAGAAGATGTTTCATTTATTGAAAAACTTACAGGATATATTGATTTTACTTTTCTCAATATTTTAGGCACAGACAGAGAAATAAATCTTTCATGGAAAAAATTGAAAAAAAATTCCTCTCAATTTTACATATCATACATAGAACCTTTTATATTACATCAGCAAATTTCTGCAGAATTATCTTTTAAAAGAAAAAGCATTGATACAATTTATGTCAATTCTGAATTTCAATTAAAGACAAACTTCTTAATGAGCAGCTATGATAAAATTGGTGTAAAAATCTTTACGGAAAGCAGTCTTCAAGACACTATTCGCACAAATAAAAAAGGAGTTGGAGCAGAATGGAGAAAAGACAAATTAGACTATCCTGTAAATCCGAAAACCGGTTATTATAATTCTCTATCATACGCTATAAATTGGAAAAATAAGAAATCCTATCATCAAGAAATTTCTGCAGATGTCCAATGTAACATCCCGATTAATAAAAGTAAAAGTAATATATTGTCTTTAAGAGGTCGCACAAATCTGCTCTATACTTCTGGAGATTCCCTTTCAGAATATGATTATTATTATTTTGGAGGATACGATAATCTGCGGGGTTTTATTGACAATCAATTCGCATCAGACAAATTTTGTATATTCAATATAGAATATCGTTATCTTCTTTCTAGAGATTCAAGGGTATTTGCATTTCTGGACTATGGCTATAGTGCAGAGAATAAAAATCTTTTAGGATGTGGGTTTGGAGTTCATATGAAAAGTAAAATCGGAATTATAAAAATTGATTATGGAATTGGATATCAGGACGGACAATGGACTAACCCGCTTGATGGGACTTTGCATTTTGGAATAGAAGCAGGGTTTTAAAAACTTGAAACTTGCCTGTCCATCGTAGCACAGCGAAGATGGAATACTTGAAACTTGATACTTGCCTGTCCATCGTAGCACAGCGAAGATGGAATACTTGATACTTGATTATTTCCCAAGTTTCCAATTTCCAGTTTCAAGTTTCATTTTTATAGGAGAATGATTGAAATTAACACAATTGGAATTGACAGGATTTAAGTCCTTTGCCGATACGACAAAACTCAGTTTTTCTAAAGGACTAACTGGAATTGTTGGACCAAATGGTTGTGGGAAATCCAATATTTCCGATGCAATTCACTGGGTTCTTGGAGAGCAAAACCCAAGAAAGTTGCGTGGAGATTCAATGAGAGATGTTATATTCAAAGGAACCAGAAAATGTGCACCACATAGTTTCACCGAAGTTTCTATAATAATTGATAATGACAAAAAAATCCTGCCTGTTGATTTTGAAGAGGTTACAATAACAAGAAAAGTCCATAGAGATGGAGAGAGTGAGTTTAGAATTAATAATAATGCCTGCCGATTAAAAGACATTCTGAATCTATTCTACGATACTGGAATGGGACGACGAGCATACTCATTTATGGAACAAGCTATGATTGATGAACTCCTCAGCAGCAATGATGAAGAACGTAGATACCTGTTTGAAGAAGCTTCTGGAATTATGAAATATAAACAAAGTCAAAAAGTAAGTGAAAATAAACTCAACTCAGTTAAGAATGACCTTACTCGTCTTGAAGATATAATAGCTGAAGTGGGGCATCAGGTAGGCACACTTCGCCTTCAGGTCGGAAAAGCAAAGAGATATCAAAATCTGAAACAAAAAATTAATAGAATCCAAGTACAACTTGAAGGTATAAAATTTTTTGAGGTGCAAAAACAACTCAAGCCATTGAATTATGAATACTTGAATATTGAAAAGAAGTTAACTGAAACTATCAAAAATATATCAAAATCTACACAAACCTATAATCAAAAAAATAATAGCCTATTAAGCATTGAAAAAAAATTGAAAGAAGAACAAAACAAATTAAAAGATATTGAAACCAGAATCAATAACTACGAAAAAGAAATCTTGCTTAATCGTCAGCAGATTTATAATAATAAATCAGTTCTTAGAGAAAATACAAAAAGAATTCAGAAAATTGAAGACCAGAGTATATCTATAAAAGAAAATTTAGAAAAAGATATTAAGGCATCCAAGACAATTAAGGAAAAACTTTCAGAAAAAAAAATCAACGCTCAAAATCTTAAAAGTCAATCATCCATTATTATACACAAAATTAACAAACAGAATTCAACTCTCAAAGAAATAAGCAATAAAATAAACAATATAACGAGTAGCCAAAAAATACTATTAAATGAAAAATCTGAAATTAGCACAAAAAAGAATGTAATGTCTGAACAAAAAGAGATTCTGCAAAGTAAGATTTATAAATATAAAACCAAAATTGAGAATCTATTTAAACTAATTGCTAAAAATAAAGAATATGAAAAACAACGCAAATCTGAATTAAATTATCTACTTGAGCAAAAATCCTCCCTTGAATTAGAAATTCAAGAACTGACTGATTTAGAGAACAATTTATTAAAACAAATTCATAATGATGAATTGCAAACAAAGTCTCTTGAGAAAGAAGTTCAACAGTTGATTGATTGGGAAAACAGTTTATCCGGTTATGAAGAAGGCACAAAAAAGATTATTGAGTATTTTTCAGATAAAAAAAACATTTCTATAATGAGTGACCGTATTGAAATTGATGATAAATATATTTCTCTTATTGAAAATACATTAAAATATCTCATCTCATCAGCAGTCTGCCCTGAAAATGAAATTGAGAAGATACTGTCCTTACTTCAAAAAGAAGGTCTTAATTCAAATATACTTGTTGAAAGTGCTCTGAATAATCAAACTTGTTCACAAAGTCCAGAAATTAATAAGTATGATTCTGCAATACCTTTAACAAGTTTGATAAAGATAAATAATTTGAACATCAATCCAAAAATTCTTGAAAATATCTATATGGTTCCTGATAGACAAACAGCAAAAAAGTTAGCTTTTGAAAATCGTGATTCTTCTAATGAATTACATTTCATCTCAAATGATGGTGAAATGTTTAGCAGTTTTGGAATTGTGAAAACTAATTGGCATAAATCCTATACTGCTGGACTATTATCAAGAAAGAAAAAAATCAAAAAAATTCAGGATGATATTCAAAAAAAATCTATCGTGCTTGATGATTTGAATAAAAAATTAAAGACTATATCTTCTAATAAAAAACAGAAAAGCGAAGAAATGATATCTATTTCCACGAAGATTAAAAAACTTGAATCCATTCTGATGGATAAAAGAAAAGAAAAAATACAACTTTCCTTGCAACTTGATAATTTTACAAATTTACAAAAGGAAACAAAAAATATCCTAAATAAAACTAAAAAGGACTTAATTGAAATTGAATATCGGCAAAAAAATATTGAAGAGCAACTAAGAGAATTACCAAAAAATAATATTGACGATTTGATTGCCAAACAGGATAAAATTCGGAAAGAACTACATCATCTTAGAAATCAGAGGTCTGAAACTGAACAAAATCTGCAGAGATTAAATATAGAAATCGCAAAATTAGAAAAAGATGTGTATTTTATTTCAGAAAATATTCGCAAAAACAAGCTTATTATGAATGAGAACGATAATCTATTAACAAAACTAAAAGAAATTATTGACCCACAGAAAAACGAGATTGCGAATTTAGAAAAATTAATAGATGAATTAGAAAACAAATTCCGCTCCGAGATTAAAGAACTGAATAAGTTTAAGGCAAAAGCTCTAAAAGAAGAAAATCAATTTCATACACTTCAGGACCAAATAGATGAGTTTAAATTAAAATTACACGAATTTGAATTTAAAAAGGATATTTTTACTGAAAATAAACAAAATATTGAATTAAAAATTCAAGAGGCAAAATTGAATTTGAATCATATCCAGGAGAATGTAATCTCTCATTTTCATCATGACCTTACACACGATAATGAGGAAGAATATGCAGATTTAGACCCAAATGATTTAAACAGAGAGATAGTAAAGAATCAAAAACTGCTTGATAATTTAGGTCCAATAAATTTAGCAGCAATTGATGACTATGCTACTCAAAAAAAACGACTAAAATTTCTAAATGAACAAATGGAAGATTTGATACAATCTCAAAAGAATCTACAGCAAGCAATTTCACAACTTAACCAAACCGCAGAGAAAATGTTCTTAAATACCTTTAAACAAATTCAAGAAAATTTTGAAATGATTTTCAAAGAAGTTTTTAATGGTGGTAAAGGAACTCTCCGCCTGGAAGATGTATCCCATCCATTAGATTCAAAAATTGAAATCTTTGCCAGCCCGAAAGGAAAGAGAATCTTAAATATAAATCTACTTTCTACAGGAGAAAAGGCTCTAACTGCAATAGCGTTGATGTTCTCAATATATTTGGTAAAACCGAGTCCATTTTGTATTCTTGATGAGATTGATGCACCACTGGATGATGCTAATATAAATCGTTTCCTCCATCTTTTAAATAAATTTTCAGAGAGTACTCAATTTATCATTATTACTCATAATAAACGAACAGTGGAAGCCGTTGATTATCTATATGGAATTACTATGGAGGAAAGCGGAGTTTCAAAAATCGTTTCGGTAAATCTATCTTAATAATAATTTATAAATGAAGCATTTCCTACCTTTTATAATATTGATATTATTTTCCATTCAATTATGGAGCAATGAATTAGAGATAAAGTTTGATTCAATAGATTCGTTATTTATCTTTAAAAAGGGAAAGATTCAAGGCGATAGTCTTTTTTTATACTTTTCTGGTAAAATGCTCCAACAAAATAGAGACTATTACGAATCAATCGCTTATTTTGAAGAATACCTTTGCAAAAATCCAGAGGATTCACTGTCTTTATATGCTCTTTTCAATATTGCTGACTCCTATTTAATGCTGGATTACACGGATATGGCTTTTACAATCTTTTCTGAACTTAATGATAGATTTCCGTTTTCAAAATTAGGAATCCTATCTTTAAAAAAAATGGGAGATATCTATTTCTCAAGAGAAAATTACTCAAAAGCGAAGCTTCTTTATCAAAATTTCATTTATTATAATTTTGATTTAGACATCAAGGATTATGCCTTTTTCCAGATAGAACGTTGTAATTACCATCTTGGTATAACAAAACATCCAACTGAAATATTTCAAAACTTCATTAAAAAATATCCTCGCAGTAAGCTTTGTCCCGAACTCCGGTTTGAGTTGGGAAATTATTATTTCAAAATCGGGAAATATACTGAATCAATTCATAAGTATAAGAGAATAATTGATATAAATCCAGAAGTAAGTTGGTTGGATTCTGTATATTTTCAATTAGCTTTGATTTATCATGAACAAAAGGACTGGAAGAATACCATTAAAAATATAAATAATCTTACCCAAAATTTTCCTGAATCTAATCTTAAAAAGAAAGCATATAAGCTTCTTATAGATGGCTTATTAGAAGAGAACAATTTCCTGTTGGCTATAAACACATTGAATTCAACTATCCAATCAACTCGTCCTGAGGAGAGTAATGAATATTATCAGATGCTTGCAGACATCTATGAAAAATTCGGTTTACACAATGAAGTTATGGATATCTACCAGATAATGCTGCAGAATGAAAACGATGAAGAAAAAAAGGAAATGCTTCATAATAGAATTTCTGAGTTAAGAAAAAAGACTGGTAAAACCGAGGATAGTCTGCGCTATTTTAATAATAAGCAAATGAAATCTAATTAGTGCTTGCGAATCAACCATTGCGAAGGTTTCTGACCATTCGCAAGGTTTTGAGTTTAAAATTTTTTCTTTATTTGGATAAAAAAATTGACATCAATTATAGAAGATATATTTTATTGTTTAAGCCGAAGTGGCGAAATTGGTAGACGCACTGGACTCAAAATCCAGCGCTGTTTTACGGCATGCCGGTTCGAGTCCGGCCTTCGGCACCAAAAATGTTTAACTTAGGAGTTATCGTATTTTATCTTGCTATTTAACCATATAATTGCGTTCAATACGCTAGTTTGCCTTAGAGGTTTGTAAGGCAAATGAAATTATTAAATTACTCATAAAATCATTCAAAGGAGACTAAATAAAATGAATAAAAGAATTAAACTAATCCTGTGTTTAGGATTATCTATAAGCTTCGCTGTTGTATCAACTATACCAGCATACGCTGGCTCTGAAGCAACTTGTATATTCCTGCTTATTGAACCTGGCTCACGCCCGGGTGGAATGGGTCACTCTTATGTATCAATAGCAGAGGGAGGAATCGCTTCATGGTGGAACCCTGCAGGCCTTGCTTTCATCAAACATTCTGATATAGACCTTATGCACTCAAATTGGTTTGGCGATGTTGTAGATGATATGTATTACGAATATCTCGGATATGTCCAACATGTTGAAGGAATTGGAACACTTGGATTAAATGTAACCTATATGACTTATGGTGAATCAGAAGCAAGAGATGCAGAGGGAGGGTGGCTGCGTAATTTTACCAGTTATGAAATTGCTGTTGGTGCCGTATATGGAGCTGAAATTAAAAAGGATCTTGGATTAGGCATAAATATTAAAGGAATCATTAGTGGATTATGTCCATTAATACCTGAACTTATGGAGGCAGAAGGAGAAGGATATACTTTTGTTCTTGATATAGGCGTTCTAAAGAAAAATCTCATTATTCCCCGCCTTTCATTTGGAGTAAATCTACAAAATTTTGGTCCAGATATGTCCTATGCTAATTCTGATAATAGTCAACCAATGCCTCTAAATCTAAAGCTTGGATTTTCATATAAAATTCTTGATTCAAAATACAATAAATTGACAGCTTCAGCTGATATTAATAAAATGCTTGTTGATACTGAAGATCGATCAATAGTTGGAGCATTTACTTCTCTTCATGATGAGCCTCTCAAAGATGAATTTGAATCTATGATTGAAAATATTGGTGTGGAATACAAATATTACAATCTAATCTCTTTACGAGCAGGCTATGTAAATGATGTTGCAGGGCATATCAGAGGTGTTTCATTTGGCGGTGGTGTCAGTTATGAATTCTCCAAAGGAAAAGAATTATCATTTGATTTTGCCCTACAACCTGCTGGTGAACTTACTGCTAATAATAAAACCTTTTCTTTAGGGATAAAATTCTAATTATACCATTAAATAATATAAGAATTCTCTTTTGCAATTATTGTCTAATTGTAGAAAATATTCGTAATAAAAATCTTTATAAAAAAGTAATAATATGATATTGAAAACCAATACTAAGATTGTCTCACTGAAAAATGTAATAATTGTATTTTTTATAATCTTATTCGTTTTTCCTTTTCTTGCATCAGGTAAAACAAATAGTTTGAAAATTCTGAAAAAAGAAGATACTCGTATCACAAAGCATTTTCAGAAAATTAAACGTTTACCCAATATTTATAGAGAAAAATTTCAAATTCGTAAAGAAAGAAAGAAATTTTTAAAAAGAAAAGGTGATGAATATGAAGTTAATCTCCTTGTGCTCTTGGTTGATTTTCCGCAAGAAGAACCTGATAATCCTAAAACAACAGGGAATGGGAAATTTGACTTTAGTAAATATGATTATTTTAATGATGAAAATGGCGAATTAGATTCAGTTAGAACAGTTGGCTCCCCTCCTCATGACTCTACATATTTTCATCAATGTATAGTTGCAATGCAATACTATTATCAAACTGCAAGTTTGGGTGTCTTAAACTCATTTGACCCATTACAGCCTGTTAATTTCCATTTTAAAATATTTCCTAACAAGGCCGATACTGCGTATCATCTTCCGCAAAAAATGGCTTACTACTATCCTGACACAGAGGATTGGGGACTAAAGACTGAAAGATTGACTGAATATTTCAAAGATGCTATAATTTCAGCAGATACAACAAATTTTCCTCAAACTCCTGATATTAACTTCTCTGATTATAATCACATTATGCTAATTCATGCAGGTTCTGATTGGCAGCATGATGTTTTTTGGGACACACCTTGCGACCTTCCCGCATTTTTTATCAGTTTAGAAGAGGACTCAATTGCAGTTACTGATGCTAATGGAGACACAACATATATAAAAGAAGCAGCAAGTGTTCCGGAAACTATGTCGCAGGATTTTTATAAAAGTGGTCACCTCCAGTTTGGATTTGCCGCTTTGAATGCAGAGATAGTGCATGAATTTGGACACAGCCTTGGCCTTGTGGATTTATACAACACAAACAATTCTTACCCTGCTGTTGGCTACTGGGATATTATGGACAGTGGTGGAATGACAGCCGTTATTTCTATCGATACCGCAGCAACTCCGCAGGATACTATTGTTATTGAAGGAGCATTGCCCATCTTACCGTCTGTCTGGTCAAGATTACTTATATGGGAAGATGCATTCAAAAATTCAGGAAAATATGTTGAAGTTACTTCCCCGAAGGAAATATTAGTTGATGCTGCTGAATTTCCTTTTGCTGCAAATCCTCAGTTTATCAAAATCCCAATTAATGATGAAGAATATTTCTTATTGGAGAATCGCGAAACTGATATTGATGGAGATGGAACAACTGGTATAAAACTTGATGATGTCACTGAGAGAGTTCCACTATATCCTGCGGACACTACAAGCTGGCTGCCAAACAATGAATATGACTTTATGCTTCCTACTTATGACCCATATCTTGAAGCTGAAACAAATGGTGGACTGTGTATCTGGCATATTGATGATTATGTAATTTATGATGAAATTGTTTATGTAGATGGAAAGCCATATAGTAGATTTGAAGCCAATTGCGTTAATGGTAGTTACTCTCGGAGAGGGATAAAACTTATTGAAGCAGATGGAATAGAAGATATTGGAAATCCCACCAATCCATATGCGTATGTATTTGGATGTCCATACGATCCTTTTTTCAAAACAAAACCAGGTATATGGACTCCAGGTGATTCTAATAGATTTCATAATTATCATTTTGGACCAACAACTACACCAAACTCATTTAGTAATGAGAATATAAATTCTTTAATAGAAATTTTTGACATCAGCAATTATGGAACTACTATGTGTTGTAAGTTCCAATATCAACTATATAGCAATATAAAATCAATCACTACTGAATATAAATTCAATACTAATAATCAAATTTTGTTCTTTAATGATCCTATTTTTCAATCAAAAAATATAGCTTTTATCTCAGATTCTATGCTTACTATCAATAATGATATTTTGGGAGATTTTACTTATAGTTTTGATAAAAAAATAACTCAGCCAATTTCTCTTCTAAATAGACAACCCGACCACTTCATTATAGTTGCATTTAAAGATTCAATTGCATTGGTAAATTTTAATCTAACTAATTACCCGCCATTAAGTTCATTTGGAACATACACTTGTGAGCATGATATAATATCAGACTCCCCTATTGCACTATCAGAAGATAAAATATTAGTACTGACAGAGAATCTTCTAACATTATACAAGATAAAAAATGACAATTTACTATTCTGTAGAGAGAAAGAAGCAAATAAACCCAGAATCGCTTACAATAATTCCAAACAGGAAATCGTTGTTCTAAATTATCCCAACACAATTGCAATTTATGATACGAGTTTATCAATTCCTCCCATTGCAGAATTCTCTATTTCATCACATTTTGGAGAATTTTATCCAGTAATTGAAAATAAAGATACAACTCAAATTATTTTTTTCCAAGATGCTGTTGGCTCTATTTACAAGATTGAAAACGATAAGATAGAGAAAATTTTTGCAGAGGAAAGTTATAATTTTAGTAAAATTTCAAACATTGCCCTTGGTGATGTTAATAATGATGGTATACATGACATTGTATTTACAGCAGACAATACAATCTTTGCACTTCAACCCAATGGTGCATTATTAGAAAAATTTCCCATAACCCCAAATGCAGTTAATTACTCATCTTCAGTTTCACCAATAATTGGAAAATCTCTATTGCCTGAAAACATATCTCTCTTTCTACCAACCGCATCCAGCTGGACACAAGCTATTTCAGAAGATTGTGTGATAGTCCCAGAATACAGTTTTTCACTCGGATATTCTTATTCATCTCCATACATCAATTTCACGGATGATTCAACATATATTTATTTACCAGTTTCTGATTCAATTATCAAGGTTTTTTCTTTTAATAATGTATCCCTATCAGAGAATACAATCTACTGGAACGGCTATAAAAATGGACCGGAAAGATGGAGCTGTTTGAATGAAACAACTAAAGGAAAACCAGACTCTATTGAATATTTACAGATTATCGCATTCCCCAATCCTGCTAAAAAAGGCGATGTAAGAATCAGAATAAACTCTCCAGAAGAGACATACTCAAGTATTCATATTTATAATTTGACTGCAAAACTTCTATTTCAGGATGTTCAGGAAATTAAACCTGATATAAACAATGAATATGTTTGGAATATAGATAAAATTTCTTCTGGCATTTATTTTGCAATTGTTAAGGTCGGAAGCCAGAAGAGATTGGTAAAAGTTGGGGTAATAAAATAGTATCTGACTACAGGAGTAGTTGAGTTTCTATTATTGGGCTTTTAAGGAATAACCCAGGAATGAGTTTACCCCGTCCGCAGGGTTTATGCCTTTATGGTGAAAAATGAAGGTTAACATTTTAGTGGTCGAAAAAAACAAAGACGAATTTGTCAACCTCGCAGAAAAAGAATATCTGAAAAGATTACAATCATTCCTCACTGTAAATTTATTAGTAATTCCTATAAACAAGATAAATCCCAAAACCGAGATTGAAAAAGCAAAAAATCTTGAATCAGATAAAATTCTTAAGAGAATTCCTGAAAGGTCGTATGTAATTGCTCTGGATGAAAACGGAAAATCTTTTACATCATTAGACTTTGCAAATCACCTCAATAATCTATTTGTGTCTCAGAATAAACCTCTTTACTTCATCATTGGTGGTCCTTATGGGCTGGCAAATTCTGTAAAACGCCGATGTGACGAGCTGTTCTCACTTTCCAAAATGACTTTTACACATCAGATGGTTAGAATAATCTTATTAGAACAAATCTATCGTGCAATGACTATAATAAAAGGTAAGAAGTATCATTATTGAGTTGGTTAAATTGGTTGTCCGCCAGAGGCGGATCCGCCTCTGGCGGAAAATGGTTAAACAGTAAACAAAATAATTTGGAGTGCTGTCAGCCAAAAAGCTTGGCGGATCTGTCATCCAGAAGAGTCCAAAGGATCTGACTTCTGCATGAGATCTCCGCCAGCTGGCGGATGACCCTTGGCAGGAAACGATTTCTGTCCCGCGGACGCTGGGATATTCGGAATGAGCTTTCAGCAGAACTAATGAAATTGGGAGGTAAAAAATGAAGACTAAAGCCAAAAAACGCAAATCCTGGTCAGAAAAATTAGCTGATAGCAAAGACCTTCCCAAAGTAGTGCCGATAACAGAAAAAATGAGTAAAAGATGGGGACAAGGCACAGTTGTTATTCCTGCTCCAATGGAAGTAGACGAAATTATGAAAAAGGTTCCCAAAGGCAGACTGACCACCATAAACCAAATTCGTAAAATCCTTGCAAAAAAGCACAATGCCACAATCAGCTGCCCAATAACTACTGGAATCTTTGCCTGGATTTCTGCAAATGCAACAGAAGAAGCAAAAGCAGAAGGAAAGAAAAATATTACTCCTTATTGGCGAACATTAAAATCTGACGGAAGGCTAAATCCAAAATATCCCGGAGGGGTTGAGAAACAATCCGCACATCTAAAAGAAGAAGGACACATGATTGAACCGGGAAAAGGTAAGAAACCGCCGAAAGTAAAAGATTTTGAAAAATATCTTGTAAAATCATGAAAGGGAAAATGAATAAAAAAATCATACAAAAACTAATTTCATCTGCAAAAGAAGCATCCCAAAATTCCTATACACCTTATTCTAATTACAAAGTTGGAGCTGCACTTTTAACAAAATCAGGTAAAATTTTTACTGGCACAAATATTGAGAATGCTTCTTTCCCTGCTGGAGTGTGTGCAGAGAGAGTTGCAATCTTCAAGGCTTTATCAGAAGGTTTCAAAGACTTTGAAGCATTAGCAATTTATGCAGAGGGGAAGAATTATCCATTTCCTTGTGGGATATGTCGTCAGGTTATTGTGGAATTCAGCACTGATTTGCCAATTATAATTGCAAAAAGCGTAGATAAATTCACAATAACCAACATTTCAGATTTGCTTCCATTTGTATTTGAATTTGAGAAGAAATAAGCACGATGAATGCAAAATAACTAACACACCCCTAATTCTCCTTCGGAGAATTTTTCCCCTCTTATCAGAGGGGAATTAGAAAAATCCCCTCTTGCCTGCCCGTCCTCTGGCGGGAGAGGGGTGCGACTTTAGTCGTGGGGTGTGTAAAATGCCAATAAAGCACGCTGTGTAAATTTGGATGATTCAGATAAATTTGTTGACAAGACTATTTAACCCCAAAAGCTAAAATTATGAAAGAAAATACAAAGAAGATTATCTCCGATTTAATTAACCGCTTCCACAGAAACAAAGAGGTATACAAAAACCCAAAATATAATGAAACACAACTGAGACGAGAATTCCTTGACACATTCTTTTCTGCACTTGGCTGGGATGTGGCAAATAAGCAAGGATTTGCTGAGCAATATAAAGAAGTTGTCCACGAAGATGCTATCAAAATCAGCGGAGCTACAAAAGCCCCAGATTATTCGTTCCGAATAGGTGGAGTGCGTAAATTCTTCGTTGAAGCAAAAAAACCAGCAGTTGATATTAAATATGACATACATCCTTCATATCAACTTCGTAGATATGCCTGGAGTGCAAAACTGCCAATTTCTATCCTTACAGACTTTGAGGAATTCTCAATTTATGATTGTAGAATTAAACCCAACCAGAATGACAATGCAAGCGTAGCTCGTATCTATTATCAAACCTATGATAATTATCTAAAAGATTTACAATTTATCTATAATACCTTTTCAAAAGAAGCCATCTTAAAGGGAGGTTTTGACAAATACATCTCCACTTCAACAAAGAAAAGAGGAACTTCTGAAGTAGACAAGGAATTTCTCAAAGAGATTGAAAAATGGCGTGATACACTTGCTCGTAATATCGCTTTGAGAAATAAAGCACTCTCTATTTTTGAATTAAATTTTCTCGTTCAACTCACAATTGATAGAATTATTTTCTTAAGAATTGCAGAAGATAGAGGTGTTGAAAATTATCGCACTTTATACAAACTTGCGGAGAAAAAGGATACTTACAGAAATCTCTTTCATCTATTCAGAATAGCAGATGACAAATATAATAGTGGCATATTTGATTTTCAAAAAGACAAAATTTCTCCAAATATCAATATTGATGACAAAGTTCTGAAATCCATTTTACTGCACCTTTATTATCCTGAAAGTCCTTATGAATTTTCTGTTCTGCCCGCAGATATTCTCGGTAATATTTATGAGCAATTTCTTGGCAAAACTATACGACTTACATCTTCACATCAAGCAAAAGTAGAAGAAAAGCCAGAGGTTCGCAAAGCCGGTGGTGTGTATTATACACCGAAATACATTGTTGATTACATTGTGAAGAATACGGTTGGCGAAATGATAAAAGGCAAAACACCCCGACAAATCTCCAAAATTACCATCTGCGACCCTGCCTGTGGTTCTGGTAGTTTTCTTATCCAAGCATATCAATATCTGCTTGATTATCATCGGGAATTTTATCAAAAAGACCCGAAAAAATATAAAGATAAAATTATCCAGATAGGAGAAAATAGTTATCAACTCACAACACAGGAGAAAAAACGAATTTTACTTAACAACATATACGGTGTAGACATTGACCCGCAAGCTGTTGAGGTAACAAAACTTTCTCTGCTTTTGAAAGTGCTGGAAGGTGAGAATAAAGAAACTCTTGGTAAGACACTTCAATTATTTCACGAAAGAGCATTACCAAATTTGAGCAATAATATCAAATGTGGAAATAGTTTGATTGGCACAGACTTCTACGAAAATGCTGATATGTCCCTATTTGGAAATGAAAAGATGAGAAAGATAAATGCTTTTGATTGGGAGAAGGAGTTTCCGCAAATATTTCGCCACAGAGACGCAGAGAACACAGAGAAAAACGGATTTGATGTGGTGATTGGAAATCCGCCGTATAGGGCAGAATTATCAGACCTTCAGAGAAAATATCTTGAGGTTAATTTCAGATTACATAATACTGATACTGCTTGTCTTTTTATAAGTTTAGCAAAAAGACTATTAAAAGATAAAGGAATAAACGGATTTATTGTCCCCAAACCTTTTGTTTATTCATCAAACTGGAAGATAATTAGAGAAGCAATATTAAATGGACTTATAGAAATTATAGATTGTGGGAAGGTATGGAAGAAAGTAAAGCTTGAACAGATAATATACTTTTATCAAAAAAATAAAAGACAAAAATCTTATAGATCCTGTATTAGAAAAGAACAAAAAATCTATTACTTGGGTGATATAAATAAAGAAACTTTCAAGGAATTTAATTTTTATCTAAATGGTATATCACCAGCTGAATTGTCCACAGGAGAAAAAGTTAAAAATGCCGGGATGTTTCTTAATGATTTTATTTTCAATCAACGAGGCGCTGTTTATCAAAAATATATTATTCCAGAAATAAGTGAATATAAAGTTTTAGGTGGTAAACAAATTGCAAGGTACTATATTAGGGAAGATATAAAAGGTTTTATTCGTAGAGATTTAATAAACGATGACAAAGCTTATGTTAAAGAAAATTCTATTTTAGTTCAAAGAATTGTAGCACATATTCAAAAACCGACAGATCACATAAAAATAACAGCTTCCTTATCAAAACAAATAGATTCTTCAAAATATATAATTGTCGATACAATTAATCAGCTTCAAAATAGATCAAAACTCTCGTCTGAATTTATTGTAGCAATTATTAATTCTAAGTTGATTTCATGGTATTCTTATCGCTTTATTTTTGGAAAAGCTATTAGAACTATGCAATTTGATAATCCTGTTACCTCCAGAATACCTTTTCCAGCAATAGATTTACGAAAGAAGAGAGAAAAGCAAATCCACGATACACTTGTGTCCCTTGTTGACCAGATGCTTTCTGCACAAAAGCAATTTCATTCAGCAAAAATAGAAAGAGATAAAAAACTCTACAAACAAAAGATAGATATTCTGGACCGGAAAATTGATAAATTAGTTTATGAATTGTATGGTTTGACAGAGGAAGAGATAAAGATAGTAGAGAATGATAACGAGAATATATAATTATTGTCCAATGGTTGGTAAATGTCCACATGAACCTGTGGATATAATACCCAACTCGTACTTCTTAATCCAGCCATTTGACAGTGAGAAAGAAAAACGTGAAAATGCCATAGAAGATGCACTTAGAAAATTTTACGGTAGCAATAAAAGATACGAACTAATAAAATCTGACTCTAAAATATACGATTTTGGCAGTTATTGTGACATCTGTTTAAAAATAAAATCATCTCAATTCTGTATAGTTGATATATCAGGTGAGATTCATGAGATTATTGATAAGGAGTCAGGTAAAAAGGAAACAAAAGTATTCTTACGCCCTAATGTTGCCCTAGAGTTAGGAATGGCATATGGATTCAATAAACCTGCATTAATACTGTCCCGTAAGTTGAATGGCAAACGTCAAATCCCATCTGACATAGAGTTTGTTCGATACATTGACATTTCATTAATAGATTTTCGCGGGTGGTCTGTTGCAACTCAAAAGTTATTAGATAGGTTAAGAGAAAGAATGCCTTTTAGACCTATTAAGGAATCCGTAGATTTGGATCAAATAAAATTAAAGCAGCATATTAAAAAGTATTATAAAACATTACTCCATTTAAAAAAAAGACTACCATCTCTGTATAAGAGAAAATTTAAGATAAATCAAATAGTTTATCGGGGGGGAAAGCTAGTTGGCATAATAAAAGAAGCGAAAGATTTATTTGAAGACATTTATTTTAACTTTTATGTCTCAGAAAACGAAATTGAAGATTTGGAAGGGCAATTAAAAGTTTATCATGTTCAACCAAATGGATTGGCTCAGGTAGAATTTTATAAGGTAAAAGGTGGTGGAAATTATTTAGATGAAGTTGCTCAGTATTGTTTCAAAAACGATAATTTCGTTCCTAATGAACATAGACTTGAGTTGATTATTCCTGAGGTAGTTAAAAAGATAAGCTTAAGAGGAATAAAAGATTTAATAAAAAATATTTAAAATATATTATAAGGAGGTATTATTATGACTGAAATTGAAGGGAAAGTTGCCAAGATAATTGATGTCTATACAATTGTTATTAATAAGGGATCTGAACATGGTGTTGAAGAAGATATGCGTTTCGTAATCTACGAGCCTGGCGAAGATATTAAGGATCCTGATACTAAAAAATCTTTGGGTAACTTTGAATATGTTAAAGCGAAAGTAAAAGTTACTTATGTCCGTGAAAAGTTCTCTACTGCTGAAACCTATGAGACATATACATTTTCTTGGAGCAATATAGCTGCCATACTAACAGAAAAGTCTAAACGCCGAGAATTACCCTTGGAAGAAGAAACGAGAGAAAAGTTGCAAAAAAAACGAGTATCATCAGTAAAAATCGGAGATTTAGTTAGGCATATTTTGGACTGAAAACAAAAAATAGATATTCTGGATAAGAGAATTGATAAACTGATTTATGAATTGTATTTTTGGACAGAGTAAGAGATAAAGATTGTGGAAGGCAGAGAATGATATACCGAGAAACACACCCCGCCCCGTGTAATATAAAACGCTTCGCTATTACACGGGGCGGGGTGTGTCAAAATCCACTCCCAAAATATAAAAAATAAATTCATGAAAAAACAAATCTCTCCTAAAAAAGAATTGGATATTTCAACCAATACATTTATTACAGCAGGCGCGGGTGCTGGCAAAACAACTCTGCTTACAGACCGCTTTTGCGAGATTCTGGACTATTTCGCAAAGAATAAACTTCCGTATGGTTTTGAAAATATCTTAGTAATCACATTTACACAGAAAGCTGCCGCAGAAATGAAACAAAGGATTTTTGATAAAATATCCGGGGATGCAAATGAAGAACAGAAATATAATTTCAAAAATATAACCCTGGATGAAAAAGAAATAATACTTGAAGAGTTTCCAAAAAACTATATCTCCACCATAGATGCATTCTGCTCAAAAATTGTGCGTCAACATCCACTCAAGGCTAAAATAGACCCAAATTATGATATCCTTACTGAAAGCGAATCAACGCAAATCAAAAATGAAATAATAAACGAACTTTTACAAGACATTGCCATTTCTCAAAATAACGAACTAAAAAATATCTTGCAATTCTGGGATGGAAATAAGATTAGATTATTTCTAAAATATGCTTTGAATAATTTTTACAAGTTTAAAGAATATTTTAAAAAACTGAAAAACAAATCTCCATCAGAAATTTTACAAGACTCTCTGGAAAACAACTCTCCCGAAAATGTTGATTCCTTTATTGCCTATCTCCAGAGCAAAAAAGATTTTCTGAAAAAATACGCCTCTCTAAATATAGATTCTCCTATTATAAATATCTGTAAAAATACTCTTAATAATTTAGAGAAAATTATAGCCAATACTTCAAATTTAGAAAAACAAAGCATCCTTAAAAGAATTTTAGAAGAACTGGGAAATAATGACAAATATTATACATTTACAAGTTCCCACCAATTGGGTAAAAAAAATGTCTGGGAAGAAGCAGGACTTTTAGGGTTATATAAGAATATTAAATTACAGAAGATAGCACAAAAATTAGAGGAAAATTTTCCCTATAAGAACATAAAATTTCTGCATTCTGAAGTGGACGAACAAGCAGGTATTTTGATATCAAACCTTTATAATATCTTTGAAAAGGCTGATGAAAAATTGTCCGATTGGAAGCAGATAAATCAGAAATATGAATACGAAGATATTTTGCAGAAAACAATTAAGTTGTTAAAGTATAACAAGAGTATTAGACAAAAACTATCAAATCAATTCCAATATATTCTTGTTGATGAATTTCAAGATACAAATTATCCGCAATGGGAATTGATAAAACTTCTTGCCACTGAAGATGATGGTTCTTTGAGTCAGAAGAAAATTTTCTTGGTATATGATGAAAAGCAATCCATTTACCGTTTCCGAGGAAGTGATATAACTGTTATCCAAAAAGCAAAAAAAGAAACCAAAATTCCCAAAGAACAAATCCTTAATATCTCCGATAATTACCGCTCAAATACAAATCTTGTTAAATGCTTCAATTTTATGTTTGAAAAGGTATTCCCAACAAAGAAGGAATTAGATTTTGAAGCAGAATTTCAGATTGCAGAATCAAAAGCGAAGAATCAGTTTTCTGGATTCGTGGATGTTGCTATGCTTAAAAAAGATGAGTCTGCCAGTGAATATGAAAATACCTGTCTGGAAGCACAATTGGTTGGAAAAAAAATCAAAGAGTATCAAAAATTCAAGCCTGAAATACAAATGGGTCAGTTGAATCAGTTAAATCGGTTGAATCAGTTAAATCAGTTAACCAGTTCAACTCCCGATTTATCCCGATATATCGGGATAAATCGGGACAGTCCAACTAATAAACCTTATTTTGCTATTTTAGTTGACTCAAGAAGAAAATTTGTTATCTATCAACATATATTAAGGACAATTGGAATTGATTGTGAATTGATTGGCGGAACTGGATTCTTTCAAACACAGGAAGTTTACGACATCTTTAATCTCCTATCTTTTTTAGTTAATCCGAATGATGAGATTGCTCTTGTGGGAATACTGCGTTCACCATTATTCTGCTTTTCTGATAGTGACATTTTTAGGGTTTCACAACAAGAAGGTGAAGGATTCTTTCAAAAATTTCAAAATTTTGATTCGGCAACAACTGAATTACTGAACAATTGGAGGAATCTCTGCTTTCAGATGCCTCTGGATAAGTTCTTAGAATACATTGTTAGAGAAAGATTTCTTGACTACTCTCTTTTGGAAGAATCTTCAAAAGGGCAAAAACTCGCAAATTTTGAAAAACTCAAAAGTATCGCTTCAAGATTTTCAAAAGATGGAAAAGGGATTTACGATTTTCTGAAATATCTTTCAGAAGAGATTGAAGTAAACACACGCGAACCTTATTCAGAAATTCCGGTAAAAAGTGAAGTAGTAATTATGACAATTCATCAAGCAAAAGGGCTTCAGTTCCCAGTTGTGATAATCCCTGATATTTCACATAAGCCAAAATCGTCACTGGTAGAGCCCTTTCTTATTGAAAAAATTAATGGTAAGATTGAACTCGCGGTGAGTATTTATGATAATTTTAATAAAGGAAAACGAACCGTTATTTTAAACAAAATAAAATCCGAAATTGATGCCCAAGAATCAGCAGAAAGAAAGCGACTTTGCTATGTTGCTTGCACACGTGCGCAATCTATACTTTGCTTTGTTTGTCAGACAGATGGAAAAATTAAGAGAAAAAATATTTTAGATTATTCTGCAAAGACCTGGTATGAATATTTGATTGATATCTTTGATATTGAAAATCTGGATTTTCCTGAAAATTATCAGAATTCACCCTTGAAAATCCCATCTTCTGTAATTGATAAAAATAATCTTCCGGTCTTAATTAAAACTTATAATATTGAAAAAAAATTAGAAAAAAAAGCAATCTCCAACATAAAAAAGATTAACTATGAACATCCAGAAAATAAATTCCTCCAATTTCCTAAAATAATAAGATTTTCAGTAACAGATATTATTAATCATCTTAGAAAAAAAGAAGGAACAAGTGCAGTGGCAGCGGCAGAAGCAGGTGCAGTGGCAGATAGCACTCAGTCAACAATTGATTCTGCGAAGCTTGGCACCGCTTTTCATTATCTTTTACAATTAAACATTTTTGAAATCACTGAAAATAATGAAAACAAAATAAAGGATTATTTTAGTTACTCGTTGCAGGTTGAAAATCCTGATTCTTATATCTCTGAGCTGAACTTTCACTTGCACAATGCAGGTAATTCCGAATTATTCAACATTCTTAATCAAAAAGGGAAATTTACAGTACTACCTGAATTTGAAGTGCGTTATACCAATCAAACCAAAAATGGAATTTATTGGGAGCTTTCTGCAAAAATTGATCTGTTATATAAGGATAGTCCGCCAGCTGGCGAATGGCACTTGATTGACTACAAAACGAATAAAGCCAATTCTTCTGAAGCAATAACACGATTCAATAAATATGCTCTTCAGATTCAGTTTTATATCTATCTTCTGAAAAAAAGATTTGGTATAAAAATCCCATTAGAGAATCCCGATATATCGGGACTAACGGGACAGGTATCTTCTGCCAGAATTTATTATTCCTATTTTAACAAATTCCAAAACATTGAGCCAACACAGGATGAAATATTAGAAGATTTAATTAAAAATTATATCGCTTCTTCATTTTCAAGTTTGCCTGACTTTTCAAAAGAAATAGGAAAAGAGCATATTCAAGTAAGGAAAAAAACTTTGTGCCAATACTTGCCTCGTGGTAAAGCCTTAAGTGGTGACTCTGTGGCAGATTCATACTCTGGAAACAATCTTGTGATTCTTACTCCTAATCGTAGCATTGCAAGAGAAATAAATTCTATGACCAAAACTCCATCTATCAGAGCTTTTCATCTGCAGGACTATCTTACTAATCTATTACAGGGTTCGCTTCCAAATCTTATTGATAAAAAAACTAACTACTTGATACTAAAGAAAATAATTCAGGAAGATACAAAAATTAACCTCAAAAATTTGCCAGGTATAACGGATTCTTTTGAGCAAGCAATGGAAATATTTTATCAAAATAACAAAGATTTGAACAAAACATCAAAACTTTTCAGGACTCTTTACAATTCTTATAATAATTATTTAGAAGCACACAACCTGCAGAATGCTTATGACATTTACTATTCATTATTTTCAAATTCAGAATTAGTTTCAAAAACTGATTTTCATTTATTAGGAAAATTTTATTTTGATGAATTTTCAATATGGGGAGAAATTTTGGACCTTATAAAAAGTAAAGCCAAATCATTCTCAGTAATCCCTGATGAAGATAATCTATCTGCGGAAATATCCTGTTTCAATTGTATTACTCAACAGGATGAAATTATTCAGACAGCAGAAAAAGTTTTTCAACTGCTAAAAAAAGGAATAAATATAAACGAAATCAATATTGTTCTCACTGACTACAAGAAATACTTTCCAATTTTAGAAAACATTTTCCCTCAATATGGAATTAGATATAAGACTGCGAAAGGGAAACAATTGAAATCCAATCCTGTCTATATCGTGTTTGATAGTATCTTTAGACTTTTTCTTGAACCATACAAATTGGAGAATATTTACGCATTTCTTAACAATTCGTTTGTTTCAGCAGACATAAATATTCAACAAATTGATTTATTTGCCAGAGATAATAACATCTCCACTCTGCAACAGTTTATCAAACATCCTGATATCTTGAAACTAGAAACTGGAAACTGGAAACTGGAAAAACAAAAACCAAGTATCAAGTTTTCCACCAGAGGTGGATCCGCCCTTGGCGGGCAAGTTTCAAATTTTAAAAAACTATCAGACCTTATTGATAAATATTTTGTATTTCCTGCGAATAGGAAAAATAAACCTGAATATTTTCATGAAAAAATCAAAAATATACTGAATCACTTTTGTATTGATAAGTATTTTGAGAATGATAATGCACAACAACCTTTCTATAAAGAAAATAAAAAATCCTATGAAATAATATTAGCCCTGCTTGAAAATTTAGTTAAAACTTATCAAAGACTGAAAATCAGTGATATTTCTGTTCATCAACTTTACGATGATTTCCGGGATTGGTCTGGGATTGTAGAATATAAGTTGTCGGATGAATACCAAGGAGTAAATATATTAGGCGCCTGGGAAAGCATAAATCACAAAGCTAAATATTGTTTTATCTTAGGTATGGCTGAAGAAGTATTTCCGGGGAAAATAAAAAAGAATTTCCTCATTCAAAATTTAGATATTAATAAACGAAAACTAAAACGAAATCTATTTATACACTGGCAGAAAAATTATGATGAAATAACTTTTCTATATCCTGAAAAGGATGATGAAGGAAATCAACTACAAAAATCATCTTTTCTCTCTACCAGATTGAGAGCCTTTGGAAAAGATATTTCTTTGGAGTCGGCAAGTCTCTTGCCGAATTCAAAAACTGAAAATGATAAAGAAAAAATTATCAGCAGAAAGGGATATTTTCAAGATTTAATCAGGAATGAAGAAAGAATCGTATTTCAAAACAACAAAGTATTAGAGAGACTATCTAAGAGAAACATTGAGGTCAAAGAAAACTCCCTCTCTAAATTTGAGGGCAAGATAGATAATTTACCAGAACGAATTAATCATTATAATGCAAGTGATATAAATCTATTGGCACGATGCCCGATGAGATACCTTTGCCAGAATATCCTTTCCCTTACAGAATTGAAAAGAATTGGAGTTGAATTTGAAAGACGAGATTGGGGAATTTTCGTCCACAAGGTTCTTGAAAGTTTTGGTAAAGATGATGGATTTAACAAAAATCTACAACAAGCATTTACATTAATGAAACAAAAAGCCAATGAACAAATTGATGCTTTCCATTATGATATGAATAATATGTTTATAAGAAAAGAGTATGAAAAGTATGTAGCAGGATTGGATGATAACAGCCAGAACGGTATTCTGAGAAATTTCTTAGAAACCGACTTTAAAGCATTTCCAGAATTCCGACCAATTGATTTTGAAAAATCTTTTGGAATAGATGATGAAAACTTTTTGATTCTTGATTGGAATGGTAAGAAAATTTATATTAGCGGTAGAATTGATAGAATAGATAAATCCAAGGATAATAAATCCCCTGCAGGGGATAAATATATTATTTATGATTACAAAATAGGCAGAGAGAATACTTTTAAACTCATAAGAGAAGATATAGAATTTCAACTTCCAATTTATTATCTGAAATGTAAGGATGAATTCGCAAATGGAGTTGTAATTTGTGCTTTCTGGAATTTGATTGAAGGAAACCCATCTGCATATTTGGGTGATACCTTTGAAATTGATTTAAAAAGTCGCAAAAAGCATTTATTGATTATTGATGAATCCCCAATTAAATTGGGGACCGATAAGCAAGGAATTTTAATCAATAATATTATTTCGGCAATAAAGGAACTTGACAGAAAGGTAAATTCTGGTGAGTTTCATTATACGATATTAGAGCGTGATAAAGCACATTGTAATTCCTGTGAGTTTAGAAAGATTTGCAGGTATGATGAGGAACGGGTTGGGAAGTTGAAGAATCTGTAAAATTTTAATTTCATTCCTTTAAAAATTAAAAAGGGGTGATACTAATCACCCCTATATATTATTTATCTTTTACTTGCATCTATCTAATTAAAAGCATTTTTTTAAGTGGTGAATTTTTTATATTTAATCTATAGAAGTATATTCCGGAAGATAAGTTTTTACTATACCATTCAACCGAGTTGGATTCCGTATTAACAGGAATGCTTTCAACTAATTGCCCTTTTATGTTGTATATTTCTATATTTGCATTAGGCATGTTTACTGGTAAATTATAGTTAATTGTTGTACTAATCTCAAAAGGATTCGGACTGTTATTTAATAACAATTTATTATTCTCCATATCTTCATTGATTGCATTATCAGAACCAACTCTTACAAGTAAGAAGTCAGCCCAACCTGTTTCAATATTAGAAATTTCTCCAGCTACAATATATCCACCATCTGCTGTTTGATCTACAGAACGTGCTTTTTCGCTATGACTACTATCACCATAGGTTTGATCCCATTCCTCATTTCCATCTTCATCTGTTTTTATAATCCATAAGTTTTCATCTCCAAAAGAACTTGTACCTCCTACGATAATGTAACCACCATCAATTGTCTGCTGTACAGAATGAGCCCAATCCTCACTACTACCACCAAAAGTCCGATTCCATACCTCATTTCCGGACTCATCTGTTTTAATTAACCAAAAATCCATATCACCTGCACCATACGAATAAGTATATCCAGTTAAAATATAACCATCATCATTAGTTTGACTTACTGAAGAACAAATATCAATATTGTTACCTCCATATGTTTGATTCCATTCAATATTTCCCTCTCCATCTGTTTTTATCAACCAGAAATCACCACTACAACCATAAGACCATGTATACCCTCCCATAATAAAACCACCTTCGCTAGTCTGCTGAGCTGAACATGCCTCATCCCAATATGCACCACCGTATGTTTGACTCCATTCTTCATCTCCATTCTCATCAGTCTTTATGAGCCAAACATCAAAATAATTGTTTGCTTCGAACAACCATGTGGCTCCAGCAAGAATATAACCACCATCGATTGTTTGTTGTACATAATTACACCTGTTATCATAATTCCCAAAGGTTCGATTCCATTCTTCATTTCCGGACTCATCTGTTTTAATAATCCAACAATTATGATAACCTCTTCCAAACGAGTCAGTATATCCGGCAACAATAAAACCACCATCTGTAGTTTGTTTAACAGTATATGCTTGATCGGAATCACTTCCGCCAAAAGTCTGATTCCATTCCTCATTACCGTATTCATCTGTTTTAACTAACCATACATCCATATTACCTGCTCCATAAGATGAAGTGCATCCGGTAATTATAAAACCACCATCTGATGTCTGCTGGACCGAATATGCCCGTTCCATATAATCTCCACCAAAAGTTTTAGTCCACAAAGTATCCGGTGGTGTTTGTGCAAAACTTATTGTATAACACAAAATTATAATAGCTGAAATTAATATGATTTTTTTCTCCGAAAATAATACCAGAATAAAACGAGGTGAGCTCGTTTTTCTTAATAAATCGCAATTAAACATATTTTTGAATATTTCATTCAACATTTTTTCCTCCCAAATTAATTATTACTATTTGCTAATTTATAAGAACCATCTGCAGTTCTAAAAGCCCAACTTCCATATTGTCCGTAATTATTTGAATAATAGAAAACATCCGGCATTCTAATACGATATAAACAACCTGGTGTTAAATCCGCACATATACTTTCTACACTACTAATACTATCAACACAAACAGCGGTTTCTCCAAAATTTGTGGAGTAGTAAATGCCTTCATAAGTTGCGGTTGGTCCTACAAAGTATATTTCACCAATATCAGGTCCTCTGGTTATTGCCCAGTCTCCAAAGGCAATGGTGTTTATAAATAATCCCATTAGTAAAAACAAAATAATCTTTCTCCCCAATAGAACTGGATTAAAACTTCGTTTCAACATCTTATTAACCTTTTTTATTTATAATTTAAAATTAACATTTATTTGAATGTCAAGTAAAATTTTTTTCATCACAATTATCAAACGCTTTAACATTCAGGAATTGCAACTAAATCTAAGAAACTACTGGTACCTCAGGGAAGCCTGTTGAATCCATCTTAGTATGTTCGGGAATATAAACTCTGCTATAATTATCGACAACTTTACTGTTCATTCCAGGAATTTCTAATTCAAATTCTACCGATGAACTATTTGATTTAAATATTTCGTATTCTGGAGAAGCTTCACCCTTACCACTGAAACTTATCCATTCTTCTGCATAAATCACTGTGCTTAGAAATAGCACTACTAATAAGCATAAACTAATTTTTTTCATGATTACTCCTTTGATTTTTTTTGTGCTTTTCTCCGATATTCGTTGGAATAAACAAGAAAAGCCACTAATTTTTATTTCATTAAAATTTATCCTTCGTCCCGATACATCGGGATTAACGAAGGAGGATCATTTTTTTGACAGTTGAACTTTTAATATTTAATTTATAGAAATAAATTCCAGATGATAGATATTTTCTGCTTTCATCTCTTCCATCCCATACAACTTCAATATTTTTGCCTTTTACCTTTTGTTCCGATATAATCGGAATGAATTGTTTTATCAGCTGCCCCTTAACATTATAAATCTCAATAATAGGCTTTTTGACTTTGGGAGGTAATTCATATGAAATTACTGTTTCTTGTTTAAACGGATTGGGATAATTGCTTAGCTTAATTGCAGAATGATTTTGAATATTATGTTCATCACAACCCTGGCCATCTGTAACATGAATATAGTTTGTCCTAATAAAGCCATCTTCAATAGTAAAGTATTGTATAGTTAGTTTCACTGTATATGATCCAGTATCTTGATAAGTATATTCAGGGTTCTGTTCGTAAGAATCTACTGTCCCATCATTATCAAAATCCCATTCCCAACTCTCAATATTTTCTCCACTGGATAAATCTGTGAATTGAACTGTTAATGGAACAGGTCCTGTTGTATTTTTGGCCTGAAAATATGCATAATATGGTGGAGGACCATAATAAAATGGGTGATATACTGTAAAAGTTTCACCATAGTCTAAACTATGGTATATGAATATATGTTTAATTTCACCCATTAATTGCCTGTATTCCGCAAGAATAAATAATTCACCCTGCTGTTTGCCACCAACTATATAACTTGAGAGTAAATGGTTTTTGAATGTCCAATTTTCACCAAAATCATTAGAATACCAAAGATCATTCTCCCAAATATATGGAGTACTTTTTGTCAAATATAATTCACCGGGTTCTGAACCTCTGCTTAAATGAACTATAGATGAACTTATCCAATTAAATTTATTTTTAATTTCTAAACTATCAAAATTATCATAAGATATTAAAAGCCATAAAGTATCATTAATACCCCATATACCCCCAAGATAATATCCTATTGAATCTAGATTATCTATTTCAAAAGCCTTTAAAACATTACAAAAACAACCATTAAAAGAGTGTTGCGTAAAACTAATTCCATAATCATTACTACTCATTCCAGCACCTTTAAAGATTTCACCTTCATTTCTTCCACTATTAAATACATACGAACCTTCTGATGTTCTAAAAACCCAGCTACCATATTGCCCATAATTATTAGAATAATACAAACAATTTGGCATTCTACCACGATATAAACTACCTGGCGTTAAATCTGCACAAATACTCTCCACTTCACTAATGCTATCCACACAAACAGCGGTTTCACCAAAATCAGTTGAATAGTAAATGGCATTAAATGTTGTGGCTGTGGGACCAATAAAATATATCTCACCAATATCAGGTCCTCTTGTTATTGCCCAGTCTCCAAAGGCAATGGTGGTTATAAATAATCCAATTAATAAAAGCAAAATAATCTTTCTCCACGATACCTGCCCGCCACTTTGTCTGTCCGCCGAACAAGTTCTATGGAAGGCGGGCTTTGGTAGGCGGGAACAGGGATTAAAACTTCGTTTCAACATCTTATTATCCTTTTTTGTTTACTATTTAAAATTAACCTTTATTTGAATGTCAAGTAAAATTTTTTTCATCACAACTATTCATCCTAGGAATCTCAACTTCAAATTCTACTGATGAACTGTTTGATTGAAATATGTTATATTCTGGTGCTGTTTCTCCTCTCCCAGAAAAACTAATCCATTCTTCTGCATAAATCATTGTGCTTATAAATAGCACCATTAATAAGATTAAGCTAATCTTTTTCATTTCTTCCTCCATTTTTTATTTTTTTGTAGGGTTTTAAATCTTACGATTGTTCATCTAATTAAAATTTATCCTTCGTAGTTTTAACGAAGTAGGAGCATTTTTTTTATATGTGAATTTTTTAAGTTTAGTTTATAAAAGTAAATTCCTGATGAAACTTTTTTGCCACTTTCATCTTTTCCATTCCAGGATATATTAGTTATTAGTGATTGGTTATAAATAATTTGTGAAGTGGTGATAGGTAAGGTCTTTATTAATCGACCCTTGATATTATAAATACATATTTGAACTTCTTCGTGTAAATTAGTGGTTTTATTATAAGAAATCGTGGTGGAATTACTGAATGGATTGGGGAAGTTGTTTAATATAGTAATTGAAGCATTAAGATCGCTATTATCATTAATACCATTATTATCTGTAACATGGATATAGTTTGTTCTTATAAATCCATCTTCAATAGGACCATATTGTATGCATAATTTTACCGAAAAATAACCAGTATCTTGATATGTATACTCCGGATTCTGCTCATAGGAATCTATAGTTCCATTATTATTAAAATCCCATTCCCAGGTTTGAATATTTTCTCCACTTGATAAATCTGTGAATTGGACTGTTAAAGGAACTTCTCCACTGGTTGACTCTGCTTCAAAATTAGCATAATATGGAGGGGGTCCATAAGAAAAAGGATGATATACGGTAAATGTTTCTCCATAATCCAAACTATGATATATATAAGTGTGTGCTATCTGACCCATTAATTGTATATAATTAGCTAATACATAAATCTCACCTGGCTGTCTTCCGCCTACAAAATATGATGAGATTAAATTATTTTTAAATATCCAGTTTTCTCCGTAATCATCACTATACCAAAGTTCTTTTTCCCAAACATAGATTGTTGATTTACGTAAATATAATTCTCCACTTTCTGTTCCTCGACTTATACTAACTAAAGAAGAAGATTGCCAATTGAAAATGTGTTGGATTTCTAAATTTTCAAAATTATCATTAGATATAAAAAGCCATAAAGTGTCATTAATACCCCATATACTACCAAGATAATAACCTATTGAATCTTGATTATCAATTTCATAAGATTGTAAACCATTACAAAAACAACCATTCAAAGAGTGTTGAGTAAAAGTATAACCATAATCATTACTACTCATTCCAGGACCTTTAAATATTTCTCCTTCTATTCTTCCACTTGCTAATCTATAAGAACCTTCTGCAGTTCTAAAAATCCAGCTACCATATTGACCATAATTATTTGAATAATATAAGCAATCTGGCATTCTAACACGATATAAACTGCCTTGTGTTAGATCAGCACATATACTCTCTACTTCACTAGTACTATCCACACAAACACCAGTCTCTCCAAAATCTGTAGAGTGATATATTGCTTCAAATGTAGTTCTGGTAGGTCCTATGAAATATATCTCACCAATATCAGGTCCTCTGGTAATGCGGTAATCAGCAAAAGCAATGGTGCTTATAAATAATCCAATTAATAAAAGTAAAATTATCTTTCTCCATGATACCTGCCTACCGCTTTGCTTTGGTAGGCGGGAATCGGGATTAAAACTTCGTTTCAACATCTTATTATCCTTTTTTGTTTACAATTTAAAATTAATCTTTATTTGAATGTCAAATATAATTTCTTTCATCACAATTTATCTAACAAATTCACATCCCGGTATAGCAGTTAAATAGGTAACCATTGGCACTTCCGGGAAACCGACCGAATCCATCTTCGTATGTTCGGGAATATAAACCCGATTATAATTATCTACATTTTTACTGTCCATTCCTGGAATATCAACCTCAAATTCTACTGATGAACTATTTGATTGAAATATTTCATAATTAGGTAATGTTTCACCTTTACCATTGAAACTTATCCATTCTTCTGCAAATAAACCGACACTTATAAATAGTAAAATCAAGGTAATCAGAATCGTTTTTTTCATTTAATTTTCCTCCATTATTTGTGTTATTTTATAATGATTATCTTTTTTACAGGTGAATTTTTTAAATTTAATCTATAAAAATAAATACCGGAAGATAAATTTTTGGAATACCAATCAACTGAGTTGGACTCTGAATCTACAGAAATTGTTTCAATTAGTTTACCTTTGATGTTATAAATCTCAATTTCAGCTTCTCGAATATTTTGAGGTAAGTTATAACTGATTTTTGTAGATATCTTAAAAGGATTTGGTTTATTGTTCAATATTATTCCAGAATGATTTGTTTCTTCATCGACAGCATTTGGATTAGTAACATGGATATAATTCTCTCTTAAAAATTCATTTGACTCATCACTATCATAGATTGTTAACTTCACAGAATAATATCCCGTATCCTCGTAGGTATATTCAGGTTCTTCTTCATAAGAATCTATCACTCCATCATTATTAAAATCCCATTCATAACTCTGAATATCTCCGATTGAATAATTACAAAATTGAACTTCAAGTGGTAATGTCCCTTCAGTAGTAGTTGTTGAAAAATTTGATAATAATGGTTCTTCTCCTTTTGAAAAAGGATGAAAAACATCAAAAGTAACACCATAATCTATACTATGAAAGATGTATGTATGCTTATTTTCTCCCATCATGTTAATAAATGTTAACATCATATAATATTCACCTTCCTGTCTTCCACCAACTGAACCAAATCTATAAAACTCGCAAAAATTAAATTCATTTTTCTTCAACCAAGTATAACAATAATCAGTAGAATAGAAAAGATTAAAATAAGAATCTATTATGAAATTTTCACCTTCTAAAACACCTCTGCTAATATTAAAACCATTTTGTTGATCATAGTTTAGTACTTTATGTATTTGGAGATTTTCAAAATTATCGTAAGTTATCAAAAGATATATTGAATCCGGAATGCTATATATAGTAACAGTAACATAACCAACACTGTCCTGATTGTCAATTTCAACTCCTTTTCTACTTCCAAAGAAACCATTAGCAGTATGGGTAATAAAATTTACTCCATAATCCTCACTGTGTTTAGAGAAGCTGTCATATATTTCACCTTCATTTCTACCACTATTACTTCCAATATGCATACCACTATTTCTAAATACCCAACTTCCTTGTTGTCCATAATTATTAGAGTAATATAAGTTCTCAGGCATTGCAAAATAGTATAATACTCCAGGTGTTTTATCTGCACAAATACTCATTGCATTAGCTGTACTATCCACACAAACAGCAGTTTCTCCAAAATCAGTAGAGCGGTAAATACCTTCTCCTGTTGCAGTAGGTCCTATAAAGTATATTGCTCCTATGTCCGGTCCTCTTGTAATGCAGTAATCTGCAAAGGCATTAATGCTTATAAAAAGCACTGCTAATAATATTAAACTAATCTTTCTCATTTTATTTTCCTCCTTGGATTTTAACTGATTTTATTTTTTATTTTAACAGAAGCAATTTTTTAGTTCTTACTATCTTATTGTTAATATTTAATTTGCATAAGTAAATTCCTGAAGATACAGGAATATTATTCTTATCACAACCATTCCATACTACATTATTAACAAAGTTATTTTCTGAACCCAAATCCCAACCTCTTATCAATTCTCCCTTTATATTATATATGGAAATATTTATTTTCTGTTGTTTTGAATTTGGTATTCTGTACTTTATAACTGTTTCTGTTTTAAATGAATTAGGATAATTATTTAATTTTATATCTGAAGTATTTTTAATATTATAATCTTCACAATCTTGCCCGCTTGTAATATGTATATAATCCTCTCTTAAAAACTCATCACTCTCATCTCCATTATAGATAGTTAATTTAACAGAATAATAACCAGTATCCTGGTATGTATATTCTGGTTCTTCTTCATAAGAATCTATATTGCCATCATTATCAAAATCCCACTCATAACTTTGAATATCACCTACTGAATAATTACAAAACTGTATTGTTAATGGGGAACTTCCTTCTGTAATACCAGAAGAAAAATTTGTAACTAACGGTTCCTCTCCTTTAGAAAAAGGATGAAAAACAGTAAAGGTTTTTCCATAATCTGTAGAATGAAAAATATAGATATGCTCTATAGTAAGCATATTAGCTTCATAATATCCATATATATAAACTTCGCCTTCCTGCCTACCACCTACCATATCTTTATAGTCTAATCCATAATTTAATACATTATGTAATTCCCAATTTTCTCCATAATCAGAACTATACTTAAGTTTTTTTGGGGCATCAGCAAAGTTATATAATTCGCCATTTTCTGTTCCTCTGCTTAAATCTCTTATAGGATTTTCATTTACATTATAAACATTCTGTATTTGTAAACTATCAAAATTATTATAAGATATACATAAATAGACAGAGTCAGTAACAGAGGTTCTATGAATTATTGCATAACAAACACCATTATTATTGTCAATTTCTGAATTTAATAAATTTCCAAAGAAGCCCTGACAAGAATGATTTATAAAATCTATTCCATAATTTTCACTATGTTTCATAATGCTACTATATATATAACATTCCGTAACACCACTATTAATCAGGTATGAAATATCAGCGCTTCTAAATATCCAATTTCCCTGTTGTCCATAACTGTATGAGATATATAAATTTTCAGGCATTGTATAACCATATAGAACACCTGGAGTTAAATCTGCACATATACATAGAAAATATAAATTTGTATGTAAAGTGCTATCCACACAAACTGCAGTTTCTCCAAAGTCTGTGGAATGGTAAATACCTTCTCCGGTAGCGGTGGGACCTATAAAATATATTTCTCCAATATCAGGTCCTCTGGTAATGCGGTAGTCGGCAAAAGTAATGGTATTTATAAATAATCCAATTAATAAAAGTAAAATAATCTTTCTCCCCGATACCTGCCCGCCGCTTTGCCTGTCCACCGAACAAGTTCTTTGGAAGGCGGGCTTTGGTAGGCGGGAATCGGGATTAAAACTTCGTTTAAACATCTTATTATCCTTTTTTGTTTACAATTTAAAATTAACCTTCATTTGAATGTCAAATAAAATTTTATTCATCCCAATTATCAAACGCTTTCACATTCTGGAATAGCAACTAAATAGGAAATAACTGGTACCTCAGGGAAGCCTGTTGAATCCATCTTAGTATGTTCGGGAATATAAACCCGGTTATAGTTATCAATATTTTTGAACCTTGTTATTTATTCGTAATTTGTGCATTCTGGAATTTAATTGATGGAAACCCATCTGCATATTTGGGAGATATTTCTGAAGTAGACATAAAGAGTCGAAAAAAACACTTATTGATTATTACTGAAAATTCCGATAAACAAGGAATTGCTATAAATAAAATTATTTCGGCAATAAAGGAACTTAATAGGAAGGTAAATTCCGGTGAGTTTCATTATACGATATTAGAGCGTGATAAAGCACATTGCAATTCCTGTGAGTTTAGAAGGATTTGCAGGTATGATGAAGAGAAGGTAGGATTATTGAAAAATATGAAAGTATAAATTACAAATAAAATATTCACAATTTTTATAGATTATTTAATATAGAATAGCACTACTATTTATCTTTCACCTTAATTGGCTACAAAAATTTTTAAAATTTTTTTAATTTTTTTCACAAATTTCTTGACACCTCATATTACCTGATTTTTTAAACATTTGATTCAATTAACTTTTTAATTTCATACATTCAATAAAAAATTTCCGTAGGAGAATTATATCAAAAATTTACAAATTTTAAAATAATTCATTTAATAAAATTTATTATTATGAATAACGACCAAAAACCATATCAAATATTACTCCATTTAGGTTCTATTATTAACAAACAACTACCCGAAAAACACAACTATCAGGAATCAAAGAAAAATCATACATTAGATTTTAATTCAGAAAAATACAAAAGATTAATAACAAGATTTAATAATCTCAAACAATTTAAAAATCTTCAACTAACAAATGAAGATACTTTGATTATCGCTTTTGCCTGGTATAAATATATAGTTGATAGAGAGTTTCAAATTGACCCTCTTAAACTTTTGGAAGCAATATATCCAAATCCTTCTGAAAGAATAAAACAGCTGGATCGTATAATTAAACTTTTAAAACATAATATATTATATACAAAGAAAAAGGAAGTTAAATTCCAAAGAAAGAGGAAAAGTGATGGTGCATCCCATATAAACTTTCAAAAGTTTTATTTACTCGAAAATGATGTATCTATTCATTACTCATTTTCCAGACAGATATTAGGAGAAAATATTGAAGTAAATAATGATATAGATAAACCTTATCAATCAAATAAAGAATTTCTTTCAGATTGGTTTACCTATATTGATAAACTCTATAGATTCAGTTTATGGGACTTTTCAATAAGAAAAACAAATTCTGCTCTTGATGAAATGCCGGCAAATGAAATGTTAGAAGCAATACAATGGAAAGAACGGATAGAACAAAGGCTAAATAGGACTAATATAACATTCCCGTTAATGGATATAGTATCTGAATATAAATTAGATGAAAATGAATCAATTATACTTATGTTTCTTGTTAAAGAAGATATGGAAGGAAATGATGGTGCAGATGTTGATGATGTTCTAAAACTCATAAGCTGTGACCAACAGGAGATGTATCGCAATAGAGAATATGTTTCAATTGACTCAAAACTTGTAAAAAATTGTATTATTGAGATTTCGGAAAATGTTTTTTTCAGAACCAAAAGCAGTGATATACGAATTTCTTCAGACATTACCAGAAGAATAATTATGAAAACCCCTGTTAATGACGATGAAAAATTATTTCAAATTTTAAAAGGAAATAATTTCTATACTTTATTTGAACCTGCTCAAACATTAAATGATTTAATCTTACCAACTGAAATGAAAAACACAATAAGAACATCTCTAAACCAGTATATCAGTAATGTTTATAATGTGCTTTCTCAATGGGGGCTTTATGAAGCAGGAATGCATGAAGTTGGAAAGACTGATAAGAAAATTGAACCCGGAATGCTAATGTTATTCTATGGACCTCCCGGAACAGGCAAAACTTTTGCTGCAGGAGCTATTGCAAACTATTTGGGCAAAAAATTACTTGTTACCGATATGAGTCGTATTCAATCAAAATGGGTTGGTGATAGTGAAAAGAATATTCAACGAATGTTTTCATTATTTGAAAGGATTGTAAGAAGGACAGATAATCCTCCTGTGCTACTGCTGAATGAAGCTGACCAATTTCTAAATAAAAGGTTAAATAATACCAATACATCCGTAGATATTATGTTTAATACACTTCAAAATCTTTTCCTAACAGCATTTGAAAGATTACGAGGAATTTTGATTGCTACAACCAACCTAAGAGAAAATATTGATACAGCCTTTAGTCGCAGATTTCACTTGAAACTTGAGTTTCCTTTTCCTGATTTTGAGGAAAGAATTAAATTGTGGAAATTACATATAACAAAATCAATTCCGATTTCTAATGATATAGATATTCCGGTTCTGGCTAATTCTTATCAACTTACAGGAGGACAGATAAAGATTATTGTAAAAAATGCTTGCATTGAAGCAGCATCAAGAGAAGGTGAAGGAAGAAAGTTGAAACAAAAGGACTTAATAAAATATTGTGATATTGAAGTTGAATCTTCCTTTTGTATGAAAAAGAATCCTATTGGTTTTATAAGGAAAATAAAAAATACATAATAAGTTCTGGAAAATAGGATTTTTTGACCTCACCTCAATCCTCTCCTAAAAGGAGAGGAAGTATAGTTCTCCTTCTCCTTGTAGGAGAAGGGGTTAGGGGTTGAGGTTACGAAAGCAATTTCTGTAAAATTAATTGAAAAAACTCAAAATTATCTATTTTACAGAACTCCTGAAAAATACATAATAAGAGAAGGAAAACTAATGGCAAAATTTATTGACAATAGTGGTGAAACAATTGAAGAAGCAATTATAATTTTAGCTAAAGATGAACACTAAAAGGAGTAAACTCTGAATATGAATATCTTGAAAAAAGTATGGAAAGCAACCAAATAATTTGATATTACTGATTTTTGTGAAAATTAAGAATTTTATTTTAATTGATTAAATATCCAAAAGATTGACAATAGATCCGAGATGTTAGGTAATTAGTTTTAATAAATCATCAAGATGACATATAAAAAAATATTTTGTTAAAAATATGTGCACAAAACAAAAAAAATTATGGAGGATATAATGAAAGACCAAAAAAAAATCAAAAATTTATGTAGGATTCCTGGTATTGAAGAGAAAAATGCAAAATTGTTAATTGATGCAGGTATTAATTCTATAGATGAGTTAGGGCTTGAATTAAACAAAAAAGATTTTGATAAAAAGAAATTTCATAGCAGACTACTTGCAGTTAAAAAAGATTATAATCATGATAGTTGTCCTAGTATAAAGTCTATAATGAAATGGCGAAAAAGTATAAATGAAGAAGAACATCTTTATACTATAGCTAAAGAACGTTATAATTCACTAATGGAAAGAAGTTTTGACAAAGCACTTAGGATTTATTTATATAAATTTAAACTTCCAGTTGATTGGTATCATACTAATATTAAAGAAGAATATAAACTTATTTGTGATGATTTTAGTAAAAATTTAAAAGAAAATGAGTTAAATTTATTTCCTGATGAATATAAGAAAGATTATGAAGATATGAAAAAAATAAGAAAACGAAACGAGTATTTTGATATCTGGTCAGGAAATAATAAAAAAATTAAAGCAGAAAAAAATATAAGCTCAGACATCATAAACAATAATAAAGAAATTGTAAAAAAGATGAAAATCAAATTTAAAAATTACTTTGAAAACGAACTGATTTTTGATGAATTTAAAAAGGAAATATTCTTTAAAGATAACGAGAAAGATAAAAGAATATGTTATTACTGCGGAATCAGTGAAGCACAAATTAAAAAGCTAACAGATAAATCAAAAATAAAAACAAAAAGATTTTATTCACGTGGTAAAACTATGGAAATAGACCAATTGGACCCAGAAGGTGGTTACAATAAAGATAACATTGTTTTAGCCTGTTACTGGTGTAACAATGCAAAATCGGATGAATTTAATAAAAAAGAATTTAAACCAATTGCTAATGGAATTAGAGAAACTTGGAATAAAAGGCTGAAATTAATAGGTGAAAAAGAGATAAAAAAGAAAATTTACAGAAAAAATAATAGGAGCATAAAATGAAAGAATCACCATTTTTAAAAACTTTTCTTGGAATTGCCAAAGAACAATTTGGAGATGAAAGAGTTAGTAATAAAGCTAACTTATTTTATCAGATAACATTAAATGAAAACTGTAAACCTACAGTTGATTTTGAAGATCCCAAAAGAGGTAATTCCGCATTTCAAACAGATCTTTGCATTTTTCATGAAAAAGACACAAATCGACCTATGGTTGTAATTGAATTCAAAACGAAAATAACAACTCACGATATTTTAACATATTCAAATAAAGCCGGAAAACATAAGAAGATTTATCCCGCTCTGCGTTATGGATTATTGGTAAGTGATATGAGTTCAATTCCCAAACGATTCTTTCTACATAATGAAAATCTGGATTTCTTTTACTGTGCAAAAGATTTTAAAGATGATAACGAAAAAATGAGAAGTTTTGTAAAAGTTTTGATTAATAGAGTCAACTATAAATAACTTTTATTAGTTTGGTTTCGTTTGCAACCTGAATAAGGTTTTGTTCTTTAACATCGCATAGAGTGTTTTGATCAGCTTATTAGCGACAGCAATAACAGCTTGCTTGTATT
>Ga0315547_1000097_pt1 | contig 99453 bp, 97 predicted proteins | sample SalMarSW160240MG_2_FD_202542 | JGI IMG/M metagenome (GOLD analysis project Ga0315547, IMG submission 202542) | Salt marsh sediment microbial communities from the Plum Island Ecosystem LTER, Massachusetts, United States - Salt Marsh Sediment SW1601-240 ...
CGTAGATCATTTTATCAAGGATATTTAGCCTGGATTATTCTTGAAATAAGCATTAACGCGGCGGATAGTTTTTTCTCTGCCTAAAAGCTCTACTACATCGAAAATACCAGGGCTGACTGACATTCCTAGAATAAGCATTCTTAAAGCATGTATAAAAAATGCCGCTTTTAGTCCTTCTTTCTCTGCTCTTTTACGCAAAGCATGTTCTATGTTTTCTGCGGTAAAAGTTTGCATTTCTTTAAAATCTCGCATTAATTTTTGCATGAGTTCTTCCAGTCTTTTGTCGTTTAAGTATTTTTCAACACCGGAAGGATCATATTCAAAGTCATCTGAAAGAAAAGGCCTTCCTCTTACCGCAAATTCTTTGATTTTTCTGCTTCTCTCCTTTAGCAGGTTCAGGAGCCTGAAAAACCATTCTTTTTGCTCTTTTGCATATTTAACCTGCCAGAGATTTGCATTTTTCAATTCAGTTTTTACATAAGGAAAGAGCTCATCGGCTGTCATTGCGGAGATTAACTGGCCGTTAAGCCAGTCGAGTTTAGACAGGTCGAATACAGGATTGCCTTTGGCACGTTTTTCAAGAGAAAATCTGTTTACCATTTCATCTAAAGAATAAATCCTTTCTTCACCAGGTGACCAGCTCATCTGGGCTAAAAAATTCAAAATGGCAAGGGACAGATAACCATCCTCTTTGAATTGAAGAACAGAACTCACGCCGTGCCTTTTACTCAGTTTCTTTTTGTCCTTGCCGAGAATAAGAGATTGATGGGCAAATTCAGGCGGTTCAACACCAAATGCCTGATAAAGCAAGATCTGTTTAGGCGTGTTAGAAATATGGTCATCACCCCGGATGATATGCGTTATTTTTTGCTCTATATCATCTACAACAACAGAGAGATGGTAGGTAGGGAGGCCATCGCTTCGTAACAAGACGAAATCCTCGATGTTTTCGTTCTGTACACAGATGTGTCCGTGAATTAAATCGTTATAATTTATTTTACCCTCAGGGACCAGAAATCTGATAGCCCTAGGCTTTTTGTGCAGTTCAAAACGCCTTTTCTCCTCGGGTGAAATCCTTAAACAACGGCGGTCCTGAATCCAGTTTTTTCCTGAATCCAGGGCTTCTTTTTTTCTTTTCTGAATTTCCTCGGGCAGGCAGTAGCAGTAATAAGCCTTTCCCTTCCGGACAAGCTCTTCTGCTTTATTCCTGTAAATCTCTATTCTTTTTGACTGAAAGATTGGTCCTTCATCCCAGTCAAGCCCCAGCCATGTCAGTGCCTGGATTATTCCCATGCTCATCTTGTCTGAGGATCTGGCTGTATCCGTATCTTCAATACGGAGTATAAACTTTCCTTTATGATGACGTGCAAACAGCCAGTTAATAAGGCATGTGCGTGCTGCACCTATGTGCAGATATCCAGTTGGGCTTGGAGCAAATCTGACATGTACCATTTTCATCCTAAATATATCATATGCAGTAGGCAATATCCACGTCCGTAGGCTATTCATAAAGAATGCCGATAGAATTAATATAATATCAACTAGCATATGAATTTAAGGGGATGGAGGAAGCGACATTAAAAGATTTAGCCTTTCTGAGTCGATTTTCGAGGGAACCAGACGAAGTCTGGCCTGATGGATGTGTGAGCACTGTATGATCAAAGGGGCGGCGTTAATGGTGGCTCGCGGACATTGTGGCGTTGCTTAGGATAAACATGCGGAGTTCCAGCAGAGCCGAGAAGATCGGGAGGAAATGGCGTTAAAAATCTTAGTGGAGCGCAAACATGCACTCAAATTCATCTATTATCGGCATTCTTTACCTTACAGGCGAGCCGATCTTACCGCATCTGCTTCGTTACAGCGCATTCGTGGTGAAGGACCACAACTTCATGTGCTGTGCCTTGCATCTGCGGCAAGCTTGACTCGTGAATAACCAACGTTCGCGTGAATAAAACTGCATGTCACAAAGTGCGACATCCAAATATGGGGAGACGGCATAAAGTGTGACATTTTTTTCTTATTTTGATTGTTTTTCTCTATAGATTGTATTTTATATCTTCTTTATATTCAACATGTTAGACGAATATTATTATTAATTATTTCTGGCATAAATATTGCTATATATCTTAAGTGAAAGGAGGTTAAACAAATGAGTAAAATTAATGGAAACAAAATTATTGTTGGAGCTTTGCTTTTGTTAGCTTTGCTCCAGGTCACGGCTCCGTTCATGCAGGCTAAAAATGTTTGTATGGGTGGATTGGTTAAATGTGAAGCTGATGCTTTGATTGTTGGGGCATTTGGGGGACTTGAAGTATTCGGTATGTATGCTGCCGCATGTATGGTGGGATATACCTGGTGTATTAAGTATTATCTTAAGAGATAAATTTAAAAAGGAGGGAAAAAATGAGAAAAAAATGCAAAAATCTAAATAAGCTGCTTATTTTAGTGGTATTATTTGCCGTGATTTTGAGTTTAAATGCTTCGTTTGTTGAAGCAGGGGGTTGTGAGAATGCTTTTATGAGATGTGTTGATGATCCTATTTCATCTATTTCTATGGTTGGGGGAGTGGTCTGTATAATAGGTTATGTTTTTTGTAAGAAGTATATTGAAAGATGATGAAGTCTGTGAAATGAGAAAGTAAAAGTTTCTCTGTCGTCTTATAGATTATGGGTGGATAAAAATGAGAAAAAGAAAGATTTGTATGGGAGTTTTGTTTTTAGCTGTGCTGTTTTGTTCCAGGCTTCAGTTCATATTAGCAGAAGAAGTGCGGCAAGTATCGCTTGAAGAAGTCCTTTCTATCGGAAATCTTGATGACAATATTTTATTCCAGTGGGCTGGTGTTGCAGTGGATTCGCAGAATTATATTTATGTGACCGATGCAATGGATTACTGCCTTAAAAAATTTGATTGTCAGGGGAACTTACAGAAAAAAATCGGACGGAAAGGTCAGGGGCCTGGGGAGTTTTTAGCCCCCAGGCTTCTTGACTGTTCCAGGGCCTATATCTATGTGACTGACCAGTATGTTCCCGGGTTTCAAGTATTTAATAAGGATCTGAAATTTCAGCACCGCATTCCTTTAAGGATGTTCATAAATGATTTTAAAGTAATTTCTGATAGTGAGATCGCTGTGGCTGCAGTAACTTCAGATCAGACCTGCAGGATCCTGGTGCTAAACACAAAGGGAGAGGTCATCCGGAAATTTCATTATTCAGAAAAGAAATCTTCACTTATGATGAATTGGATAGATTTTGATTTTGATTCCAGGAAGAATCTATATATTGCTTATAACTTTCAGGATAAGATAGTTAAATTTGACCCACAGGGAAAAAAACTGTGGTCCCACAGTCTCATGAAGATGAAACATGTAAAAAAGAAAAAAATCGGTTCATTTATTGTTCCCTGTGAGATTGTATACAAGGACATTGCTGTCGATAGTACCGGAAAAGTGTATGTTCTTAGTGGGGAGTTTTCGAAAAACCCCAGCAGGGATGTGTATGTTCTCGATCCTGAGGGAAAACAGAAAGCAGCATTAACCCTTCCCGAAGGAAGCCACTGTATTTATATTGACGGCAGTGATTTTCTTTATTCCAGGGCCGGTGATGGAATCACATTAAAGAAGTACAGGATTATAGACAGTGAGAGGCAAGCTGAAAGTATGAATAAATAAGCTAAAACAGCAAAGCACAAGCATGTCAGATTGGCAGAGTGGAACGTATATGAAACAGAAATACCGGGGGAAAAAACTTTTTTTACTTTTTCTTATTATGGGTCTGTCTCTCTTTTATGGTGACTTCTATGGTAACAGCCTTCCAATTGAGCAGGCTCAATTGATTATTATTATTGATTTTAACGATTTTATGTGTTTTAGCTGTCTTGATTCCTTTGTTGAGTTTTGTCAATCACTGCCTCTTCATTCTAAAGACGGGAAAGTATGTGGGGTGCTGGTTGTTAATGAAGCAGATGAGACAGACCTTTCTTTTAAAATTGTCGAGAAAAAATTGCGTGGCTTTATTAGTGCTAACAATATTAAATTTCCTGTTTTAATTGATAATTTGCATATTTTTAATCCTTTAGCTGAGGATGGGACAGTAATTATTCTTTTTAATCACCGGGGAAAATGTATAAAGAAATATTTATTTCCATTGAAGAGAGAGCAAAAAGCAGATATCCTCGGTGCATTAAAAGATTAACTGAAAGAACTTCCACCAAATTTACTTCATTTCCTTCATGCTGGATTATTGGAGCTGTTGATTGACTGAAATTTGAAAAACAGAAAGCTTTGGGCTATATTGGAGAAGTTCAAAGAAGATTAAATTTTGGTTTAAATCGACAGGACAAACTGAATAAAACAAAGAGACTGAATACAGGGTGCGCCTGTAGCTCAGGGGATAGAGCGACGGACTCCGGATCCGTAGGTCGCAGGTTCGAATCCTGCTAGGCGCGCCACAATCTATCACATTCCATTTATAAATACAGGCCAAGTTTATTCGCTATTTTTTACAGCGGTAGGGCATACCAGGGAGCAAAAAGCAATAATACTAAGTTATCTATAATGTTATCAGTTAGTTGAATCGGTTCGACCCAAATAAATAACAATTGCTATCGCTTCGTGTTTATGTTATTTCTACTATTCATGATATTTTCGCTGGGAGATTGAGATGAAAAAGAGCGTACTTTTTTTTATGTTGTTTCTCCTGTTGAATTTTTTATCCTACGGCCAGTGGAAAACGAAAGAAACTTCCGCTAGAAAAATTGACAAGCCAATAATTCTAGATGGATTTTTGCGTGAACCTTTGTGGAAAAAAGCTCCTCAAGCAGGAGGCTTTATTCAATTTCAACCGGAAAGAGGCAGCCCTGCTTCTCTCAATACGGAAGTTAAGATTCTATATGATGATAACTTTGTTTATTTTGGTTTTCTATGCTATGACCCTGAACCTGATAAAATAGCAGCAAGCATAACCAAAAGAGATGCAGAGTTAAAAAGTGATGATGCTGTTTTGGTTTATCTTGATACATTTCATGACAGAAGAACTTGCTATTTTTTTATAACTAATCTCCTGGGAACTCAGCTCGATGGCCGGATAACTGACAATGGAAAGACAAGACAAACAACGTGGGATGGAATATGGAAATCCGCAGGTCAAAAAACTGATTTTGGATGGAGCGTGGAAATTGCTATTGATTTAAGTTGTTTAAAGTATGAACCTGGGGAAGAAAAGGCATGGGGTCTTAATTTTGGCAGACCTATTCCTCGAAGGCTCGAAAGAAGTTTTTGGGTAGGCCCACTGGAATCTCCTTTAAAAGTTTCACAGTATGGTGTATTAAATGGTCTTGAGCTTGTGAAATCCGAGAAGAAATATTCCATAATCCCCCATATTATTTCGAAGCTTGAAGAGGGCAAAAAATCAGAATTAAAAGGTGGTGTAGATGCACGTTATGCTTTTTCTCAAATGGTTTCAGGAAATCTAACAATCAACCCGGATTTTGCAACCGTAGAGGCAGACCAGGAGAAGATCAATTTAAGTCGTTTTGAGCTTGACCTTCCAGAAAAGAGGAATTTCTTTCTGGAAGGTTCTGAAATGTACGAGCAGCGCATCAAGTTGTTTTACTCGAGAAGAATTTCGGATATTTATGGTGGTCTCAAAGTTTATGAAAAATCCGGTGGATTTGAATTTTCCGGGTTAAGTGCTCAAACGAAAAAAGATGAGACTCTTGGAGAGGATTCGGCGAATTTTAGTGTCTTCCGTCTCAAAAAAGATGTCATGAATTCGTCAAATATTGGATTTCTGTTGGCCAATAAACTGACAGGCAGTAAAAATAGAGGAACAGCCGGGTTTGACACATCGCTGTACTTCACGGATACTTTTAAATTTACAGGGCAGTTGGCTTTAAGTTATGGAGACTATAATAAGCGTAATATTGCTTTCTTCCTGCGGCCGAGCTATGATTCGTCAACATTTCATATCCATATTCGTTATGGACAGTTAGGAGAGAATTTTGCAGATAATGCCAATGAAGTTGGATTTGTAAAGGATGATAACCGTAGGGAGCTGGATTCAGCCGTAAGTAAGACTTTCTGGGTTAAAAAATGGGGTTTTGAGCGAATTGAATATAATTCAAATTATAACATTTACTGGGGAATGGACAGGACTTTACGGAGCTGGCAGGTGGATGAAGGGCTGGAATTTGATTTTAAGAATAAGTTTTCAATCGAGTTAAATCACACTCAGGAATACAAGCTTTTTGAAAAGGAGTTCAGGAATCATCGTACCGATTTTGAACTCGGTTATAATACAAGGGAGTGGCAGTCTGCGGAAGTTTCATACAGTTTTGGGCATAATTTCGATTTGGATTTCAGTCTTGTCACTGGAAGAATTAATTATAAATTAACTCAGGATTTTTCTCTTTCATATGATTTGACACGTCTGAATTTCGAGCCGGATCCTGAGAACGAAAGTACGTGGATTCATATTGTCCGGGCGACAAATTATTTCACGAAAGACCTCTTCATAAAATTGTTTTATCAGTTGAATTCTTCCATAGATAAAAGCAATATTCAGATTCTGTTTGTTTATCGTTTCCAGCCTCCGTTTGGCTTCATTCAACTTGCATATCAGAAAGGGACTGCTCGGTTCGGCGAGAAAGGAACACAAGGCAATACAGTGTTTTTGAAATTGACATATATGTTCTAACTAATTTGGGTTGTATTCCAAGTGCCAAATTGGTCAAAAAATACGAAATATGTTGTGAACGTGTAACGAAGATATTATAATAACCTTTCTTTAAATCCTGAAGCATACAGAATCCGGATTCAATTTTGCTGGAAAAAAGTGCTTATTTTCATATTTCTTAAGAGGGAGGGTTTGTCTGGATGGATAAAAAAGAAGCATTAGAAAAAATAGCAAAAAAACTACGCATTCATTCCCTGAAAATGACATCAACTGCAGGTTCAGGACATCCAACAACATGCCTATCTGCGGCGGAAATAATAGCCTGTCTGTTCTTTGATGAAATGAAATACAACATCAAGGACCCACATGATTGGGCAAATGATGAGTTTGTTCTCTCAAAGGGACATGCGGCTCCTATTTTGTGGGCAGCCTATGCAGAAGCCGGGATCATTTCCTTAAACAGCCTGATGAACCTCAGGAAGATTGACAGCCCTCTTGAGGGACATCCCACGCCTCGTATGAGATGGGTTAAAGCTGCAACGGGTTCTCTTGGGCAGGGTCTTTCGGTTGGACTAGGAATGGCAATGGCCATGAAGCTTGGAAAATCCCGCAGAAGGGTTTATGTCTTGATGGGTGACGGAGAATGTGCTGAGGGATCAGTCTGGGAAGCAGCCAATACGGCTGCCCATCAGAATCTTGATAATATATGCGTGGTTGTTGATATAAACAGGCTTGGACAGTCAGATGCCACAATGTTCGGCCATGATATAAAATCTTACGAGAAAAGATTTAAAGCCTTTGACTGGGATGTGATTAAGATTGATGGACACAGCATTGAAAATATTTTGCTGGCATTTGAAAAGGCAAGACTGTCGGACAAACCAACAGCAGTACTTGCGAAAACCACAAAAGGAAAAGGAGTTTCTTTCCTAGAGAACAAGAACGGCTGGCATGGCAAGCCTTTGAAACAGGATGACCTCGAGAAAGCCCTCGATGAACTGGGCCCTATGCCTGAAATCGATGCAAAGAAATATGTGCGCAGGCCTGGAAGAGTAAAGAGCCCGCAGTTTACAAAGAGGTACAGTTTTAAAAAGAATACCTACAAAGAAAAAACAGCGACCAGGAGGGCGTATGGCAATGCACTTTTAGCTCTCGGAAAAATAAACGATTCTGTTGTAGCGATTGATGGGGATGTGAAAAATTCCACATATGCAGAAGATTTCTTTAAAGCTTTTCCTGAAAGGTCATTTCAGGTTTATATTGCCGAGCAAAGCATGGCAGGTATTGGAATTGGCATGTCTGCGAAGGGGTATATTCCTTTTATCGCTACGTTCGCAGCATTTATAAGCAGGGCTCATGACCAGATAAGGATGGCGGCCTATTCTTTTTCAAACGTGAAATTTGTCGGTTCACATGTTGGAGTGAGCATAGGTGCTGATGGCCCTTCCCAGATGGGGCTTGAGGACATGGCAATTTTCAGGCCCATTCCTGGATGTGCTGTGCTTTATCCCTGTGATGCATATTCTGCTGAGGCTTGTGTGGAATCTATGGTCAGGTATAAGGGGTTGGCATATTTGAGAACCACGCGGCCTGGGACGACTGTTTTGTATAATAAGGGAGATAAATTTCCGATTGGTGGGTCAAAAGTTTTGAAGAAGCACAAGAGAGATGCTGCTGCGGTCATTGCAGCGGGGGTTACTGTCCATGAGGCTTTAAAGGCATACGTAGAACTTAGAAAGGAAGGAATATCAGCCAGGATCATCGATGCCTATTCCATCCAGCCAATAGATAAGGAAAATATAACACGTGAAGTGGAAGAAGCAGGGAAAAAGGTTGTAGTAGTGGAAGACCATTTTGCGAGTGGAGGCCTTGGTGAGGCTGTGGCTCTGGCTTTGGCAGGGAAAGCCGAGATAATCCATCTTGCAGTGTATGACCTGCCGCGGTCCGGTAAACCCGAAGAGCTTCTGGATAAATACGGCATTTCGGCAAGGCACATCGTTAGTGCAGTAAAAACAGTATGCAGTAGGCAGTGAAAAGCAGTAGGTAGTGAAAAATGTACCAGGTACGTATTTACTTGTACCAGGTACAGTTTTTCACCAGGTACAGTTTTTCAATATGCAGTAGGCATTAAAGAGCAGTAAGCTGGCAGTTAAATAATCAATAGCAGGTGTATGTTGATATTTCGTTATAGCAAGTTATTAAAATATGTTTTCTGTTCACTCCTAATCGTATGTCTTTTTTCGTGGAATTCTTTTGCTGATAGCGGGGTTGTTACTGCTGTTTACGATGGTGATACCATTAAGGTAAGGTTTGAGAGCGGCCTTGAAAAAAAGGTCAGGCTTATTGGAATCGATACTCCTGAGATAGACAGCCTGAAAGAAGAAGAAATATTTAAGGCTTTAATGGCCAAAAGGTTTGCTTTTTACTATCTTTTTAGTAAAAAAATAGAGCTTTCTTATGACTGGGAGCGCGAAGATAAATACGGGAGACTTCTTGCTTATATCTGGACCGAAAACAACGGTCTTTTTAACGAATTTATCCTGAGGCAAGGTTTTGCCTATGTATTCTTGAAATATCCTTTCCGGAAAGATTACAGGGAAAAGTTTATCAAGGCAATAAATGAGGCTAAGAAGGCAGAAAGAGGCTTCTGGGAAAAAGGTTCCTTTCCATGTATTTCAACGCTTGAAACCGGGAAGAATATTGGCAGGCTGCTTTCTGTGAAATATAGATGTTTTCGTGTGGAGGCCAGGGGGAAGTTTGTTTATCTCCATTCCCCCGGAGGGGAATTTTCTGCTCTGATTCAGCGAGAAGACATACGATTTTTTCCTGATATTGGATCATTTGAAGGGCGGATCATATCAGTAACAGGGTTTTTAGAAGAGTATAAAGGGAAGCCTCAGATTATGGTTTTACTTCCTAAGCAAATAAAATTTGGAGAACTCAATACACGGAAAGTAATATAACATCCTCAGTAAAGGAGCTTTTTATGAAATCATTAAGAATTTTTATTGTAACTGGTTTGATCTTATTTTTTCTATTTGGACTCACAGTGGAGTCAGGATGGAGCAAATCGCAAAAAAAGATAACAAAATATGATGAAAATCTTTATAAGGCTATGACATGGCGCTGTATTGGGCCTTATCGTGGCGGCCGCTGTACTGCGGTTACAGGTATTTCCATCCAGCCGTATACGTATTATTTCGGAGCATGTGGAGGAGGTGTGTGGAAAACAGAGGATGGAGGAATGAACTGGAAGCCTGTTTCTGACGGATTTTTTAAGACAGGTTCAGTCGGTGCTGTTGCTGTTTCCGAATGGGATCCAAACATTGTTTATGTCGGGATGGGTGAGGCGCCGATCAGGGGAAATGTTTCACATGGGGATGGAATGTATAAATCCACTGACAGTGGAAAGACCTGGAAAAAAATCGGGCTTTCGGATACCAGCCAAATATCAAGAGTGCGAATCCACCCGAAGGACCCGGATCTTGTTTACGCAGCGGCTCTTGGTCATGTTTACGGGCCAAATGCAGAAAGGGGAATCTTTAGATCAAAGGATGGGGGGAAGATATGGGAGAAGATTCTCTTTCGAAGTGAGAAAGCAGGGGCGATCGATCTTATTCTTGACCCCTTGAATCCGAGAATTATATATGCGGCTTTATGGGAAGTTTACCGGACACCTTACAGCCTTGTAAGTGGAGGATCCGGCAGTGGACTTTTTAAGTCTACAGATGGAGGTGATACCTGGAAAGAGATATCAAGAAATAAAGGCCTTCCTAAAGGTGTACTTGGAAAGATTGGTGTGACTGTTTCTCCGGCAAAAATGGATCGAGTATGGGTGATTGTTGAAGCAAAAGACGGTGGTGTTTTTCGTTCTGATGATGGAGGTGACACCTGGGCAAAGATGAATGATGACCGACGGCTCCGTCAGAGGGCCTGGTATTACAGCCGAATCTATGCGGATACAAAGGATGCAGAGACTGTCTATGTGCTGAATACAGGCCTCTACCGTTCGGTGGACGGCGGCAGGACATATTCCTCAATACGTGTGCCTCATGGGGATAATCATGACTTGTGGATCGATCCTGAAAACCCACAGCGGATGATTAACAGCAATGATGGAGGCGCCAATGTTTCATATAATGGCGGGATATCCTGGACACTGCAGGATAATCAGCCAACAGCCCAGTTTTACCATGTGAAGACTGACAGCCGGTTTCCTTACTGGGTCTACGGTGCCCAGCAGGATAACAGTACTGTGCGTATTGCGAGTCGCACTTCGGGAAGCGGCATTGACAAACCGGATTGGCATTCTGTCGGAGGAGGGGAGAGCGGCCATATCGCTCCACGCCATGACAATCCAGATATAGTTTATGCAGGAAGCTACGGAGGCTTAATCACACGGTGGAATTATAAAACCAGGCAGCAGAGAGTCATATCTTCCTGGCCCGATAATCCAATGGGATGGGGAGCATGTGACCTGAAGTACAGGTTCCAGTGGACCGCTCCTATTCTTGTTTCACGGTTTGATTCCAATGTTCTTTATCATGCAGCACAGGTGCTTTTTAAATCGACAGACGAAGGCCAAAGCTGGGAAGTTATCAGTCCGGACCTAACAACGAACGACAAAACAAAGCAGCAGAAGTCAGGAGGACCGATAACAAAAGACGATACGAGTGTTGAGTATTACTGCACAATTTTTGCCCTGGCTGAATCATATCATGATCCGAATATTCTCTGGGTTGGGTCAGATGATGGATTGGTTCATATTACAAAAGACGGCGGTAAAAACTGGAAAAATATCACACCAAAGCAAATGCCTGAATGGAGCCTGATAAGTATGATCGATACTTCAACATTTGATGCAGGTACTGCTTACCTGGCTGTTGACAGGCATGAGTTTGATGATTTTGGCCCATATATTTACAAGACGACAGATTTTGGCAGGTCATGGGAAAAAATCACTAACGGTATTCCTGACAACAATTTTGTCCGTGTTGTGAGGGAAGACCCAGAACGAAAGGGTCTTCTTTATGCAGGAACAGAAACTGGTGTTTTTGTCTCTTTTGACGATGGAAAAGGCTGGCAGTCCCTGCAGCTTAACCTTCCAGTGGTCCCGATACATGATATGGTTGTAAAGAACAATGACCTCGTTGCTGCAACTCACGGCCGTTCCTTCTGGATTCTGGATGATCTTACACCTCTGCACCAGATTTCGGATGAAATGGCAAAATCAGATGTATTTCTCTTCAAACCGCGCGATGCTTTCCGTATGGGAGGACGGGGTTATCCCAGGCCTAATGTTGGACAGAATCCGCCTGGTGGGTCAGTGATTTATTATTATTTAAAGGAAAAACCCGGGGAGGAAATTAAACTAGAATTCCTTGATAATGAAGGCAATCTTATCAAAAAGTTTACGAGCAGGGCAAAAGGAGAAGAAGACTCGCGGGATTCGATACCGATGAGCTTCCGTAGTTCATTTACCAGCAGTATTCCTGCAGAAGCCGGGACGAATCGGTTCGTCTGGAACATGCGTTATCCTGATGCTGAACGGGTCCCGGGTGCTATTCTTTGGGCCGGAAGAATAACCGCTCCAAGAGCAGTGCCTGGAAAATATCAGGTTCGCCTAACTGTTGGTGAAGAAGTGAAAACGCAGGCCTGGGAATGGAAGAAAGACCCCCGTCTTTTGACCACTCAGGAGGATTTTCAAGAACAGTTTGATTTTATGATTAAGGTCAGAGACAAGACAACCGAAGTAAACAGTGCAGTAAATAAACTTCGTGCTGTAAAAAAACAGGTCAATGACCTGCTGCATAAGATAAAAGATTTCCCTGGAATAGAACAGATTGTAAAAGCCGGAAAAGAACTAAATAAGAAGCTTAAAGAAGTTGAAGATGTGCTCATACAATCAAAATCAAAAAGCGGCCAGGATCCTCTCAATTATCCTATATTGCTTGACGACAAAATAGCCGGTGTAGCCTCGGTTGTTGCAAGTGCGGATTCAAGGCCTACGGATCAGTCTTATGAGGTTTTTAAAGAATTGTCAGAAAAAGCAGATGAGCAGATATTAAAGTTGAAAAAGATCTTGGAATCTGACATTCCGGCTTTTAATAAACTCGTGCTGGAAGCGGGCATTCCTGCTATAATTTTAAAACATAATTAAAGCGGCGGTTTAGCATGGATAAATATGTATAAAAAGGTTGATCAAACAATCATCAAGGAATTAGAGGATATCTGCGGTCGGCAAAACTTGATTACATGCATGGAAAAAATGTCCGATTATACCCATGATGAGTTTTCCCTTCCAGATATAGCTCATACTCCGGAGGTCGTTGTGAAGCCGAAGACTTCTGATGAGGTTGCAGATATTCTAAAGCTGGCAAACAGAGAGAAAATTCCTGTTACACCTCGAGGTGGTGCAACAGGACTATGCGGCGGGTGTGTTCCTTCTTTCGGAGGAATAGTCCTCTCATTGGAGAATATGAATAGAGTCATTGAGATAGATAGATATAATCAAATGGCAGTTGTTGAAGCAGGAGTAACTTTAATGGATTTTTACAGGGCAGTCGAAGATGCAGGGCTTTTCTTTCCTCCTCATCCTGGCGAAGAAAGTGCCATGATGGGAGGTGTTATTGCCACGAACGCAGGTGGTTCCAGAGCGGTCAAGTATGGAGTTATCAGGAATTATGTGCGGGGATTGGATGTAGTACTTCCTTCGGGTGTGATTATTCATCCCGGCGGTAAGCTCATGAAAAGCACAACAGGATATAATCTTATGAATCTGTTCATCGGATCGGAGGGGACACTAGGAATCATTACCAGGGCAATTATTCAACTTATGCCTGAGCCGGAAGTAATACGCTCTCTCATTATTCCTTATGACAGCTTGGAAAAGGCGATAGAGACAGTGCCTTTTTTGATAATGAAAAAGATTTTCCCACTGGCGGTTGAATTTATTCCTAAAGAAGTCATCCAGATAGCCGAAGAGTTTATGAACAAGAAGTGGCCTTCTACTGAGGGAAATACCTATCTTCTTATTATTCTTGATTCTTCCAGCGCAGAAGAAATGGACAGGTTGTCGGAGATAGTTGCAGGATTCTGTATGGAAAAAGGAGCTCTTGATGTTTTTGTTGCTGATAACAAGAAAAAACAGGAGCAGGTTCTGGAAATACGCAGCAAACTTTATGAGCCTATCAAGGAGTATACACTGGAAATTCTTGACATTGTCGTTCCCAGGGCAGAAATTGCCCTGCATGTAAAAAAAGTCCAGGGGGTCTCACGGAAATATAGAATATGGCTTCCAACTTTTGGCCATGCTGCTGACGGAAATGTTCATACACATATAATGAAGGCGCGCTTTGAAAATGGGAAAATAATCCCTCTTCCTGAATCAGAATGGAAGGATAAAATCGATAAAGTGCGTGAAGAACTTTATCAGGATTGTAAAAAAAGAGGCGGCATGATTTCAGGCGAGCACGGAATCGGCATAGTCAAAAAGCCTTATCTTTCCTATGTCCTGGACGAGGAAGAGATTTTACTTATGAAGGGGATAAAGAAGCATTTTGATCCCCAGAATATACTGAACCCCGGGAAAATCTTCGATTAAAAGTAGAGGTAAAGAATGCCGATAATAAATTTAAATTATATCATCAATATGATAGAGGATAAATAGCTGGATAGAGTCAAGACATTGGACAGAGATAAAAAAGAAACTCTTAGAGTGCTATCAAATAGCTAAGGAATTAGGATTTATCTCAGATTTTAAGATTGAGGGAGGGGAGTACTATAAAAGTGCCGTTACTATATTATTACTAAATTATTACCCTAAGAGCCCTTTTTTTCTTTAATGAACAGAAATATAGTCTTTTAACTTTGAGCATAAGCACATCATAAAAATATGCAATTTTGCTTGACAAATTGCATAATTAATATTATTAATATTATATATATACTGACGCCTTGAATGAAAAGGCTAGGGGAAAGAAATAATCCCCAATTGGCAACTTTCCGTTTAAGGTTGTGGGATGAGATTTTAAAAAGGAGGTCGCTATGCGTGAGGAAAAGCGTGAGGAAGTTAAGAAAACAGTTCAAGAATTAGGTATACTGTTAAGTCGCAAATTGCAAAATAAGCTGGAGAGATTAGAGGATTCAATTTTAATGTTAGATATCCAGCTTCCCAGTGTAGACCGTAAGCTCATTATTAAAGAGCTGGTTAAAGCATCTACCATAGATATTCCTATTCACCTTCTTGCTAGGGGTATAGAATTTTCGGAAGAAGATTTAGATGCAATAAAAGAGTTAAAGGAGATTAAGGTGGGCTTTGAATTAACCCAAGAAGAGCTGGCAGAGTTGTTAAAAGTAAGCCCGAGAACTGTGGCTTACTGGCTACATTTTGACTCAAGCCCTCGCCTGATTGCTCGAGATAGAATAGCTAAAGTTTATAAGGTCTATCAAGAAATTAGGGAAGAAGTTAGACCCGAGGCTCTTCGTAAATGGCTTTTTGCTCACAATAAGTTGTTGGGAGATCGTGTCTATGCTTTGCTTGTAAAAGGGCAATTTGAAAAAGTCCTTGCTGATATCGAGGCAATAAAAGAAGGAGTTTATGTTTGAGTAAGGCTTCTTCGAAATTTGGAGGGCGTGTTTTTCGTATTTATTCCAGGGGAAAGGCTCCATTTGATATCGAAGGGAGTATTGAATATGGCGGAAGGTGGAACAGAGAAAAAAGATACGGAGCGTTGTATACGAGCTTAGACAAAGAGACTTTAAAAGCCGAGTTTGTTAAAGCGGTTGAAGCAAGAGGTTGTGGGGTTAAAGATTTATTTTCAAGAAGGAAAAGCACTATTGAGGTTAGATTAAAGAAGGTTCTTGATTTGACTGTTTCTGAGAACAGGAAGAGGTTCAAGATAAAATTATTAGACATTGAATCTGACAAGAAAGAGTCCAAAGAGAAGTGTCTCCTGGTAGCTGATATGGCAAGAGAGCTTGGCTATGAGGCGATTCTTTCTCCTTCAGCAGCAAACCCAAAGGGCAAAAATCTCAATATTTACCCTGACAAGCTTCTAAAAGACTCTCATGTAAAGACAGTTAAGACAGAACTACTTATTAGGATTTAAGGATAAAATAGCCTTTTATTCTACTAATTAAAACAACGGAATTGTCTGTAAAGAAAAGAAGAAAAACAGGGTTTAATATGTCCTTAATTTAATTGTTCTAATCTATCGGCAATTTTTATGAATAATCCACGTTAGTTTGGTTCGGGATATAACAGTGCATTAAAGAGGAATTTGTACGTTCCGTGTGATTGAGCCCTATACTGGCAGCGAAACCCGATGAGAATGATGTGTCCCTTCTTGTATTTTGTATCGACAACTGCCGCCTTGCGAGCAATAACATCTTCTCCCATGAGCCATCCGCTCAAGAGAATATCTTCTTTTGGATAACTGGCTACTACTTTTCTGTCCCAGTATCCAGAGGGAATCTGTGTACTTAAGGCAAGGCTCCCATCAAACATGGCAGCAGCCTCTTTTGGCATTCCATAACCAATAGGAGATTTATTATCGACTGTGATTTTTAAAATGGATGACGGGCAGAAAAATTTGCTCCTGGGGACATTCTCAATAGCATTTCTGACAGGGGATTTAAATTCTTTGAAAACCAGCCCGCATGCTCTGTTTAGAGTAACAAGAATACCACCTTCTTCGACAAAGGTTTTTAAAGCTTCAATTCCTTCCTTGTCTATGCCTCCCTCATATTCAGGAGGTGTGCTGTCTGAATAATATCTTCTATACGGTGATGAAGCGCTGGGTTTTCCTGTTTTGATAATATCAGCGTTTTCACTGGCAAATACAATCACGTCAAAATTTTCTTTCAAGTTGGCTTTCTTTTTCTTTGTGCCTTTGAAGTCTTTGTTGTGCAGAGTCTTGAAAGGAATCCCCATGCTGTCAAAAGCATAGCGAGTCCAGCCTTCATCCATATTAGACTTCCATGACTGGTAAAGTCCTACTCTGTGCCTTATTAAGGGAGCTTTTGGGATGTCGTTGATATTATCCAGCGTATACGCCTTGACGTGCCATTTATCAAGAAGATCTGGAAGCTTTTTCTGTACCTGTGGTGTATTTTTAATGATGAAGCTTCCTGCGGCTGCATTAAATCCTTCGCCGCTTATAAAATCTTTTGAGCGGTAGACCTCGATTTTTTCATTGATGAGAGAGAAAATCACAGAAAAGGAAGCATTTACCCTGGAATCAAGTACTATATAGGATGCTGTTTCTTTAGGAGGTGTAATCTGAGTGTAAGGGACTTTGTCTATCTTTACAAGGTTCGCTTTAAACGGCTTTTGGATTTGCTCACATGATACACTCATCTGCAGTGGAAGAGTCCATCCAGCATTATCATAGGGGGGAACAGGAGGGCCGCCTGGATATTGGCGCATGTCCGGATATTTCTGTTTCTCCAGCAAGTTCTGCGCATAAGCCCTGTAAGGCTGTGCCATTAATGCCACAAAAGAACCGCTGTGGTAAACCCTGTCGTCTGCTGTAAAATCTTCTTTAGCCTGGTGGATTTCTACACCACCGAGCATCAGGATGTTGAGCATTTTGAGAGTCGTGGGATAATCGCGCTGTTTTTTTGGAATAACAAAGGCAAAGGGCTGTCCTTCTTCTCTTTTTTCAATGTTGTACTTACACATCTTGTAAAAATTAAAAAGAAGGTCTTCCTTATGCAGATAAGCTGTTTTTACAAGGCTTGTAGAAAGGACCAGTTCATATTCCACAATGTCTCTCAATCTCCACCAGCCGCCTGGCCATGGGTCAGGAAACTGCATGTGCTTTTCAACATAGGAGTTTGGGAGTTCCGTAGGATCGACATATATAGGTGATGCCATTCTGACTGAAGCCATTTCGCTGAGTAGACCGATGTTATTGTGAAGCCAGGAAGTATCATCACAGGCACCGATCCACCATCCTGTAAAACTTCTGTCATAAACGACACCGCTGAAACCATTTTTCTGTAAGTCATAGGCCATGTTTGTTCCTAAGAGAGCAACTCCTCGCCAGATGAGTGGGTGGACATTGGGGGTGGGAGGATCCATGAAAGGCGGAAGAAAAAGACGTGCACCTGTAGATCCCATCTGGTGTTCATCTATGTGGATCTGAGAAATCCAATCTTGATATAAAACTTTGGTTACGGCTCTTGTCTCGGGGAGGTTAAGCATATACCAATCACGGTTGTCATCATGGCCAGCATAATGATGATAGAGCCAGGGCATGCTGCATCCTTCGAATTCAGTTCCTACATATTTTCTGTACCAGTCTGTAACCATTTGCTCACCGTCAGGGTTAGTTGTGGGAACTAGCAGGACAATGACATCCTCAAGAACTTTATCAGCATCAAATGGTGTTTTGCCTGTTACAAGGTTATATGCAAATTCCATGGACATCTGGGCAGAGGCGATTTCTGTGGAGTGAATGTTGCAGGTAATAAGAACAATAACCTTCCCGTCTTTGGAAAGCTGCCTGGCTTTTTCAGCAGATAAGTCTCTTGCATCTCTTAGTTTTTTTGTAATTTCCTGATAGGTGTTGAGCTTTGACATGTTTTCTTCCGAAGTTATGACTGCCATGATCATTGGTTTGTTTAATGTTGTTTTGCCGATTGTTAGAACCTTGATTTTTTCCGATTCCTGGTTGAGTTTCTGAAAGTATGCCTGGATCTGGTTGTAATCGGCGAGTTTACGGTCTGCACCGACTTTATGGCCTAAAAATTCTTCCGGTGGTGTCTGTGCAGTGATAAAAATTGGGATAATAAACAATAAAAGCAAGCTGAATAAAAATATTTTTTTTCTCAATGATGCCTCCTATAAGAAATTCTAGAGAATACAATTTTTTATCACTTGGAGTTTTAACTGTCAAGAGAAAAAGTAAGGCTTAGTGTGTAAACAATCATGTTCAGTCCCACAACTAGTTGAAATAAAGAAGATAAAAGGTTAAAATTTATATTAAAAAATGTTCAGTAAGGGAGATGGATATCTGAGAAGAAAACGACATACAAAAATAATACGAGAGGGCGAAGAAGTGCTGCGTATAGAAAAGGAAATAATTAAGGATATATTTGCTTTATCTCCGGAGGCCATCTTGATTGCCGACTTGAAGTTAAATGTAGTGGAATGTAACCAAGCAACATTAGATTTATTAGGAGGTGCAACGAAAAATGAAATAATAGGCAAGAATATTAACGACTTCGTTATCGACAGAGACCGTCGGAGACTTATGAAGGATATAAATAAAACTTTAGAGCAAGGTTTTGTTAAAGACATTGAATATAATTGCCTAACCAAAAAAAGAGACGAATTAATAGTATTGATTTCTTTAAGTATTGTTAAAGATACTATAGATAATCCCTTATATTTTGTAGCAATAGTCAAGGACATCACCAAAATTATCCTGAGTAAGAAAAGACTCCAGGCAGTTTTTGATGGGATAAAGGATGGAATTTTAATTATTGATAAGGATTATAATATCTTAATGGCTAACTCAGCAATATTGAGGATGTTTAATAAAAAGAATTTTTCAGATTTGATTGGGGAAAATTGTTTTAATAAATTTTATAACAATGAAAGACCCTGCGATAATTGTCCTGTTCATAAGACATTTAAAAGTGGTAATCCTTGCAGTATGACTAAGATTTACGATAGATTTGATAAAGAAAAAATGATACTAAATTTAGACGTTTTTCCCATAAAAGATAAGGATGGGATAGTCATCCAGGCAATCGAATATTTAAAAAATATCACTACCAAAATTAAATTAGAAGAGCAATTAGTTTATCAAGAGAGGATGGCTACGATAGAAGAATTGGCATCTGGAGTTGCCCATGAGATAAGGAATCCCTTGGGTAATATATTTACCTCGGCACAATATTGTCTTAGTAAATATGAGCTCCCTGAAAAAGTAAAAAGATATTTAAAGATTATTTTAAAAAATTCTGATAGAGCAAACACGGTTATTAAGAGCCTACTCAATCTTGCTAGGCCAAGAAAAATTTCTTTTAAGATGGCTGATATTGGCAACGTTATAAATAAATCCTGCATTCTATTTAAAGCGAAATTTTTAAAGCAGCATGTGCATTTGATTCGCCGATTGCCGAGGGGGCTTCCGTGGATATTATTAGATGAGGAAGAGCTCATAGAGGCATTCTCGAACTTTATTTTAAATGCATTAGATGCAATGCCTGATGGCGGGAGGTTGACTATTACGACCTATACTGATTTTAAAAATAATGAGGTAGTAATTAGCTTTTTAGATACGGGCAAAGGAATTTGTCAAGAAGATTTGAGTAAAATATTTCAACCCTTTTTTACTACAAAAAAAAATGGAGTAGGATTAGGATTAAGTCTGGCTCTTCAAATTATTAACAACCACAAAGGGAGAATAAAAATAGAAAGTAAGGTTGACCATGGTACAGAAGTGATTATTAAACTTCCAATTTCAAGAGCATAATAAAATAGGTATTCAGAATTTCAATAAGGAAAGAGAATATGGAGAAAATTTTAATTGTTGATGATGACAAAGATTTCCAATTTACTGTTTATAATATCTTAAAAGATGAAGGATATGAAGTAATAGTTACAAATAATGGAACAGGAGCATTTAACAAAATTAAGAGGACCTCTCCTGATTTAGTCTTATTGGATATTAAGCTTCCCGATATGGATGGAATGAAGATTTTAGAAAGGATAAAAAAAACCGATAAGGATTTAATAGTCATTATGATTACTGGCTACGGTCATATTAATGAGACAGTAAAAGCAATGAAATTAGGGGCTTTTGACTATATTACCAAGCCTTTTGACAATAGGGAGCTCATTATTAGAATTAAAAAAGCCCTTCAGACCCAATATTTAAACAAAGAACTAGAAAGCTTAAGAAAAATAGTAGGTGAAAATATTGTTACTAAAGAGGTCATGGGAGAAGGCCCCCAGATAAAGAGAGTCCTGAACCAACTAAAAATAATTGCTCCAACCAATTTAAGCGTGATAATCCAAGGCGAAAGCGGAACAGGCAAAGAATTGATTGCTCATATGATTCATCAAGTAAGCAAAAGGAAAGATGAACCTTTTATCACCATAGACTGTGGTACTATTCCTGTGGAGCTGGCGGAGAGCGAGTTGTTTGGCTATGAAAAAGGAGCTTTTACCGGGTCCGATTCTAAAAAAGAAGGAAGATTTGAACAGGCTAATGGAGGCACATTGTTTTTAGATGAAATCAACAATCTCTCAGATGCCATACAGATGAAACTTTTGAGGGTGATTCAAGAAAGAAAATTGCAGCACTTAGGAGGCAAAAAAGATATAAATATAGATGTGAGGATAATCGTAGCCACAAATGTCGATCTTTATGAAGCGGTAAAAAGCGGCAAATTTAGAAATGACCTTTTTCACAGGCTTAATGAATTTCACATATTCATTCCGCCGCTGCGAGAAAGAAAAGAAGACATACCAACATTAGCCAAGCATTTTTTAAACATGGCAAATAAAGAACTTAATAGAAAGATAAAAGGATTCTCAGCAGATACTATGAAATTTCTACATAATTATAGCTGGCCAGGAAATGTAAGAGAATTGAAAAATGCTATTAGAAGAGCTGTAATTTTAACTGATTATAACGTATCTGAATATATTAATCTTTCCAGTTTATCTGCAGATATGAAGCAACAAGAAGAAATTGAGATGATAAAGACTTTTGAAGAAGGATTCTCATTTGGGGAGATAATTAAAAATTTCGAGAGAAATTTGATCCAGAAAGCCCTTGAAAAAGCAGACAATAATAAGACGCAAGCAGCAAAAATTTTGAAAATACAAAGGAAAGCTCTTTATCGAAAAATGGAAAAATTAGGTTTGTGACGATTTCGTCCAATCCTGTCCCAAATATGTCCCAAAAATTTTAAAGCAATTTTTTTATTCAGAACACTATTTTCTAAAACTTCCTGCTGTTAATAATCTCTTAACTTCCTGCAATTAAAAGTAATACATGAATTTTTAAAATTATTTCATCTCGTTTAAAGATATTTGGCATGATATTTGCTCTTTCAATAAATTGGAATTAATAATGGACAAGATATTAATTGTTGAAGATGATGTAGATATGTGTAATTTGCTCTCAGATATCTTTAAGGAAGAAGGCTTTCTGACAGATAAAGCCCATGATGGCAAATCAGCGATTATGAAAATAAAAAGACATAAATATGACCTCATGATTTTGGATTATAAACTTCCGGGGAGTTCGGAATTAACTATTTTAGAAGAAGCAAAACAAATAAGACCAAAATTAATGGTAATGATGATTTCTGCCTATGGAAATGAATATATCAAAGCAAAGGCAAAAGAATTAGGTGCTATTGGTTTTTTAGATAAGCCTTTTGATGTTAAAAAACTGGTGCGAAAAGTAAAGAATATATTAGCAAAAAAAAATAAGACGAGGTTGACCGCTCCTCATAGAAAAGCGAAAAAGCGGAATCTTAATGAAAGGAGGAAAAAACCATGGCAGTAGAAAAAACAATCGCTTCTTCCAGTTTGGTTGAAGTTGTTGACCGAGTCCTGGACAAAGGTGTTGTGATTGATGCATGGGTGAGGCTCTCATTAGTTGGCATTGAATTACTCGCCATCGAAGCCAGAGTTGTAGTAGCATCTGTCGAGACCTACCTGAAATATGCCGAAGCTATCGGTCTAACTGCAACCGCAGCCTAAGGATTAGGTCAGAAGGATTCTTGCCGAGCCGTCCTTGCGTTCTGAATCATTCAGAGCAGAAAGCATGGATCGCCAAGAAGTTCCTTCCCTTCCCAAGGAGAATAGAGTTTAAAAGAAAAGGAAAGAAAGTGCCTGTATACAAAGACTCAAATAACCTTGTTAACAATATCCTTCATTCTTATGAGGCCAGAATTCAGAGCATTGGATCTGTTTTTGATGTTACTCATCAAATCCTCCAGGGTTTTCAAGATGTTCTCCTCGATACAAGACAAGAAAGAGAAAATATTAGAGCTGAATTGAGGGAAAGTCTTGCCAAAAACGAATCTCTTAGGAGAAAAGATTTTGACAATATGATGCAGGGCATTCTTTTGATTCAGGAAGAGAGGAGGCAGGAAGTAAGGAATTTATTGAATCGTTACCTTAATGAACAGAGGGAGATGGTTCAAGCTTTAAGGGAGAATTTAAAGAAGTTTAAAGTTTCCCTTGCCAAAGGTGAAGCCCAAAGAATCAAAGGATTCAAAGAGATAATTAAGGAAATCCTTGCTAAACAGGATAAGAGAAAAGAGGAGATAACCTCCAGCCTGAAAGAATTTCAAAAAGAACAAGCAATGTTGTCAAAAAGGCTAAAAGAACTCTTAGCTAAGGGAAAGGAGCTTCGTATAAAAGATTTCAAATCAATGGTTAGAGAATTTGAGTCCCAACATAAAGATCGGATAAATCGCCAGCAAGAAAGAAGAGAAATGGTACTCAATATGCTCGAGGCCTTTAAAAAGCAAAGAGTGGAAGCAGCTGAGAACCTGCGGCTTGGGCAAAAGAATAAGACTCAAAGAAGGGATAAATCACCTAATGCAATTCACTCTGTTAGAAACAAGTATATCTAACGGAGCTAATAGATGCACAAAAAAAGTGCGGAGAAGTAATTAAAAAGGAGGTAAAAATGGGAATTAGTGACATGAAAAACCTAAGTGAGGACATTGTCTCCTCTTATGATGTGCGAGTAAAGGCGATTGGAACACTTGTTAATAATGTCCACAGAACGCTCAAGGGCTTTTCGACCGATAGGAAGAAGATGGCTAATGAACAGGCAAAAGCATTAAAAGATTTTGTTAATGAGTTGAGTAATAGTGTAGGCAAAATGATAGAAGGTATTCAGAAAGGGCATAAGGAGATGGCTGATAAGCTTAATGCGGACCTTGCAAAGGGAGAAGAAGAGAGGCTAAAGGGAGAAGAAGAGAGGCTAAAAGGAGAAGAAGAGAGGCTAAAGGATTTCAAGAACATGATGGCTGACATACAAAAGGCTGTAAAGGAAATTAAAACCTATGTTAAAAACAAACTCAAGGAGTTTTCTGATGCCCATGCTGATATGAGCGAGGAACTCAAGAAAGAGTTGGCCAAGTATGTGAATGATCTGGTTAATACCACTAAGGAATTAATGGGTAATAATAAGAAATTAATGGGTAATATTCAAGCACGACAGAAAGAAAGGAATGCGGAAGTTGCCGATTTATTGGAAGCCTTCAAGACGGAGAGAGAAAAGATGGCGGCTAATTGGCAAGCCCTCACTGCTAATTGGCAAGCCCTCACTGCTAAGATGGCTAAGAAAAGAGGCATTAAACCCGAAGTGGAAGTAGAGGTTAAGGTAAGACCGGTAGAAGAGGCAGTTGAGGAGGTTGTTGAAGAAGTGGAAGCAGAGGAAGTGCCTCCTGAGATAAGCCTGGAAGATAGGGTATTGGAGTTTATTGAGAGACATCCAGAAGGGGTGAGGGTTGGCAACATGGAAGATCCCCTTGGAGTGACGAAACTGAGATTGGGTAAAATAGCCAAGAGCCTATTAAATGAGGGCAAAGTCAGGAAAGAGGATAATCTGTATTTTCCACTATAGGAATAAGAAAAGGAATAAAAAAGCAAAAAGTAAGAAGGTGAGGGAAGACAATGAGGGTGGTACAATGCGCCTTCTGTAAAGGCAAAGGCAAAGACCCCTTTAATCTGTTATCTGAGCTTTCCACCTGTCAGGTCTGTGGAGGTAGAGGTAAGGTCGAGGTTGATGACTCCCATATAAAATGTGCCTACTGTCTGGGAACAGGGGTTTTCCCTTTCGGAGCAAGAATTACATGCACCGTGTGTGGAGGCAAAGGAGTGGTTGCGATTAAGGGTAAGACCGAGGTATGTAAGGATTGTAAAGGAAGTGGACGTGTTCTTGAAAGCGGACTTTCTTGCCTTACCTGTAAAGGAAAGGGGGTAGTCTTAATTGAGATGATAGAGGAGGTGAGCGTATGAATGGTGCGTTCAAATGTCCGAAGTGTGGGGCCGCAACATGGGGTGACCTCAAGCATTGTGCAAATTGTGGCCAACCGCTTACTATAGTATGTCCGGGATGCGCATATAGTTAGCGGTATATGTATGAGTATAAATATTGCCCTTATTTCGGTAAAGATTCAAGAGTTAAACGAGGAGGTGAGATAAAATGATTGATGAGATGACTACAGTATTGGATCCAAGTCCTCTGCCAGACTTTGTGGAGACTAACTATGTAAAGGATATTACCAAGAGGACCATTTCCTATATCAAGGCAGGTTTTCCGGTTCATTTTAGGGGCCCCTCGGGTACCGGCAAGACGACTCTGGCAATGCATGTCGCCTCTAAAATTGGCCGTCCGGTAGTTATGATTCATGGAGATGAGGAATTCACAACTTCTGACTTGGTCGGCGGCGAATATGGCTACAGGTTCAGGAAGGTTGTTGACCGCTTTGTGTCCCGAGTCTTAAAGATGGAAGAGGAGATGGCAAAACGATGGGTTGATAACCGTCTGACCGTTGCCTGTAAATATGGTTTTACCTTAATCTATGATGAGTTCACACGCTCAAGACCAGAGGCAAATAACATACTTCTTTCAATCTTACAGGAGAAAATGATGGATTTACCCGTAGGAAGAGGAGAGGAGCCATATTTAAGGGTTGATCCGGATTTTACCGCTATTTTCACGAGCAACCCCGAAGAATATGCTGGTGTCCACAGAAGCCAGGATGCTTTGAGGGACAGGATGATAACTATGGATTTGGACCATTTTGACTATGATACAGAGGTAGCAATAACGAAGGCAAAATCCAAACTCTCTAAACAGCATGCAAAGATGACAGTTAATATTGTAAGGGGCTTAAGAGAATCTGGAAAGTGTGAATTTGCTCCAACTATCCGCGGCTGCATAATGATTGCCAAGACAATTAAAGTTCAACGTATTACTCCTGCCAAATCTAATGGCGCCTTTATGGCGATTTGCCAGGATATTCTGGCTTCTGAAACAAGCAGAGTTGGCTCAAAGACGAATCAGGCAAGGGTAAAAGAGATAGTCAAGGAGCTGGTTAAAAAACATTGTTAGTGACTGGAAGAGGATAATCAAATGACTTTAATGAGAGCATTTTGTAAGGTGGAAAAAGAGGGAAAGATTGCCATTCCCGGTAATATTCAACGGGAAGCAGGCATTAAAGAAGGCCAATTGATCGAACTGAAGATTGTAAGGGCAAGCGCTAAAAAAAGCATTCTTATTACAGCAAGGAAAAGTGCACGGTAGCCCGCATTGATTGCGCAGCCTAAGGGTTGCGGCTAGAGGAAAAATTCCAATTAGGAGAGATTAAGGATGGCAAAAGGCGTAAGTGATATCAGTGGACTTCAAAATATCAGGAGTATGCGCAGCATAGGCAAGCGCTCTTTACCCAAAAATCAAAGTTCGACATATTTAGATTTGTATATGCTCAATAAAGAGAAAAAAAGGCTCCTGAAGGAAGACGTGGGACTATCTATGAGAAAGGATACTATTAAAAAACGCCTGGAAGAAATGGAACTGGAGATGAATAGACTAAAAGAGGCTAAGGCTATTATTGAAGTCACTGGAAACGTAGGTTCTTCAGGAGGTACTTTTACCCAGAAAGATGGGATCAAAAAAGATTGGAAGAAGATGCCTTTAAAATATTAATACCACGGAGTACGGATTCCTGTGTAATCCGTTAATTCGGTGATTCCATGGTTGCAAAGGTAGATTATAATGGATTGGAAGACATTCGACTTTAAAGGTGGCATAACAAGGTTAGGCCGAAAAATGGGTGAGATTTTAGAAGGGGATAGGTTTAAATGTGCGCTATGTGCCGGTACAGGGATATTACCCAGAACCGAAGGCATAAAATGCCCGACCTGCAAAGGTTCAGGCATAGTTTCTTTAACTGGACCAGCGGTGGTATGCGTTTATTGCAAAGGCAGAGGTGATTATCCATCCAGAACAAATATTACCTGTCCAGTTTGCGGTGGAAAAGGTGTAGTTAGCATTACAGAGCCTATTGAGAGATGCAGTCATTGCCGGGGAACTGGCGCAGAACAAGGCAATAAGCTTCCTTGCTTAAAATGTAGGGGAAAAGGCGTTGTTACAAAAGGAAAGATTAAAATAAGAAAGGAGGTAATCAGATGAATAATAAAAAAAAGAAGGAAGATGAAGAGGGATTAGATATTGATTTTGGGATAGGCAAATTAAGCTTAGGGGGTTTATTTAAAGGAATTGAGAAATTAATAGATCTTTCTGCAGATTTGAAAGAGGCTGGTGGAGAAATAAAGAAAGAAGGAGAGATTGACCTGAGCCATCTTAAAGAAGGCATGAAAGGAGTTTTTGGGTTTTCAGTAAAGACGGCAGTAGGAGGAAAATCAGTTGTAGAGCCATTCGGCAATATTAAGAAGACATCTAAAGGATCTGTGGTTGTAGAAGAGAGAAGAGAACCTTTAACAGATGTGTTTGATGAGAAGGATGAAATCTTGGTTATATCGGAGATTCCAGGAGTTACTGAGGAGGGTATAAGCTTAACTTTAAAAAGGGATATATTAGAAATATCTGCGTCAGGCAAAAATATAATCTATTATAAAGAAATCCTTCTACCTGTCGAAGGCAAGCAAGAAAATCTTTCTTATAGCTACAATAATGGTGTCTTAGAAGTAAGAATAAAAAAGTGAAAAAAGATATTACAACCTTATCCCTAAAAGTAAAAGAGGCTCTAGCAAAAGATGTAGGCAGGGCAATTGCAAGAATTGACCCGGAAGACGCAAAAATCCTCGGAGTTGAGATAGGCGATATCATAGGGATTGAAGGTAAGAGAAAAACCTCTGCTAAAGTAATGCCCTGCTATGTTGAGAATAGAGGTAAAAGCATAATCCAGATGGACGGGATATCTAGGGAAAATGCGCAGATTGGACTGGATGAAAAGGTAAAGATTCGAAAGATTGACTATAAACATGCTAATAAAATTACGCTGGTGCCTTTAACTATCTCAAGCTTGCTTCAAAAAGATAAGGACACTAGATATATTGGCTCACTCATAGAAGGCCTCCCTGTGGCTTCTGGTGATAGGGTTAGGGCTACCCTTTTTGGTTCAAGGTCCTGCGAATTTAAAGTATTAGATACTGTACCTGAAGGAATAGTCTTGGTAAGCCCTGCTACTTTAATAAGGATAAAAACAAAAGAGGTTGGAGAGAGTAAACCAACAAAGATTACGTACGAAGATATTGGCGGACTTGGTACTCAGATTCAAAGAATCAGAGAAATGATTGAACTGCCACTAAGATATCCTCAAATATTTGAAAGATTAGGGATTGACCCTCCAAAAGGTGTTTTACTCTATGGGCCGCCCGGGACAGGAAAAACATTAATCGCCCGTGCAGTGGCTAATGAAACCTATGCTTACTTTACTCATATATCAGGTCCTGAGGTTATGGGCAAATTTTATGGCGAAAGTGAGGCGCGTTTAAGAAGGGTATTTGAAGATGCACAGAATCATACACCAGCCATAATCTTTATCGATGAAATTGATGCTATTGCTCCTAAAAGAGAAGAGATGGGCGGAGAAAAACAGGTGGAACGGAGAGTAGTAGCTCAGCTTTTGGCTTTAATGGATGGATTAGAATCTCGAGGGCAGGTTATAGTTATAGGAGCGACAAACATTCCTAATACTCTAGATTCCGCATTAAGAAGGCCGGGGAGATTTGATCGAGAAATTTCTATTCCCATTCCTGATAAAAATGGAAGATTGGATATATTACAGATACATACAAGAGGAATGCCTTTAGCAGAAAATGTCAGTTTAAAAAAGCTAGCTGAGATTACGCATGGATTTGTGGGGGCAGATTTAGAGGCTTTGGCAAGAGAGGCAGCAATGTCAGCGCTTCGTAAAATCTTGCCAAAGATTGATTTTGAAATGGCAGACATTCCTTACAAAACTTTAATGAAATTAGAAGTAATAATGGATAATTTCCTGGAGGCAATGAAAGAGGTTGAGCCCTCAGCGATCAGGGAATTCTTTGTGGAAGTGCCGGATGTCAAATGGAGAGATGTAGGGGGTCTTGAAAATGTGAAAGAAGAACTGAAAGAAGCTGTGGAGTGGCCGTTGAAGTTTGCTGGTATATTTAAAAAAGCTAATACAAATCCTCCTAAAGGGATTTTACTCTGTGGTCCTCCTGGCACAGGAAAGACTTTATTGGCTAAAGCAGCGGCCAGTGAGAGTGGAGTTAATTTTATTTCTGTAAAAGGCCCCTCTCTCATTTCCAAATATGTTGGAGAAAGTGAAAGGGCCATTCGTGAGGTGTTTAAAAAAGCAAAACAGGCTTCTCCCACAATTATATTTTTTGACGAGATTGACGCCATAGTTCCCCGGAGAAGTTCTGCAAGCACAGACGTGCATGTGACAGAACGTGTGGTAAGTCAATTTTTAACTGAACTGGATGGGATTGAGGAACTTAAAGGTGTGCTTGTTTTAGCTGCCACCAACAGATTAGATTTAGTTGATCCTGCCATCTTGCGTAGTGGTAGATTCGACCTTTTGTTCAAATTGCCTAAACCAGATCAGAAAGCGAGAAAAAAAATATTCGAGATACACACTAAGAATAAACCTATTGCTAAAGATGTTGATTTTAAAAGGTTAGCTACTGAGACTGAAGGTAAAACAGGTGCTGACATTGAATCTATATGCCGAAAAACTTCTATGCTGGCGATAAAAGAATTTATAGACATTGGTACACACAAATCTAAAGAAAGCGCGCTTCTCACAGGCAGGGATTATACAGATGAAGATTTAAAGATTTCAAGGAAGCATTTTGAAGAGGCGATTAAACTGGTAAAAGAACAGGGCAGTAAAGAATAAGTAATATATTATGAATGAAGAAGGAAAATATATTTATGGAATTATAAATTCTAACACCCATGGCAGTTTAGAATCCTATGATATAGAGGATAAAAAAGCCTATTCTATTCCCTATAAGGATATATCAGTAATAGTAAGTAACGAAGAGATAGTTGATTACACGCATATGCATAGAGATGTCTTAGCCAGGTTGTTAGTTAGGCATCAAAAAGTTATTGAAAAAATTATGAGCCTTGGATATACCATCATCCCCTTGAGATTAGGGACATTCGCTGCAGATGAGACCGATGTCAAGGATATTTTAAATAAAGGATATATTCTTATAAAAGACATATTCAAAGAGATGAGAGGTAAAATAGAAATTGATGTCGTTTGCACTTGGAGTGATTTAACTTTAGTTCTTAAAGAACTTAATGAAGAAAAAGAGATTAAGGAATACAGGGAAATGCTTATAGCCCGCTCTAAAGGGATAACGGTAGACGATCAAATGAAAGTAGGCTTTATGCTTAAGAAGGCATTGGATGATAAAAGGGAAAGATATGCTTTCAAGATACAAAATGCTCTAAGAAATATGAGCCATGACCTCAAGATTCATGAACTTATGGATGATAAAATGATTATTAATTCGGCCTTTTTAATCAATAAAGACAGTCAAAAAGAATTTGATAGAAAAATAGAAAACTTAAATAATGAGTTTGCCGAAAAGCTAAATTTTAGATGTGTTGGCCCTCTTCCTCCCTATAGTTTTTACACGCTTGAGATAGAGAAGATGCAGTTCAAAGATGTAGATTGGGCGAGAAAGAAACTTGGCCTTTTGAATGATTTTACAACCAAAGATGAAATCAAGAAAGCCTATCGATCAAGAGCTTTTTCTTCCCACCCAGATAAATATCCTGATACACCTGGTATGGAAAGAGAATTTGATGAAATAAAAATGGCTTATAAAACACTTGTTAAGTATTATGAGGCATGCAAACAAGCGAATAAAACAGAGGTCTGCTATTTTAAAGAAGAAGAATTTAAAAAGAATTCAGTTTTGGTAAGGATAAGAGAATAATATGGAAAAGGAAGGAAAATATATTTATTGTGTTATTGGAACAAAACAGGAGAGGAATTTTGGTCCGATAGGTATAGGTGGTAGAGGGGACGAAGTGTTGACTATCAGTTATAACGATCTGAGCATGGTTGTCAGTAATCATCCGCTGACTAAATTTGTTATAGACTCTGAGAATTTACTTTCTCATGAGAAAGTAATTGAGGAGGTGATGAAAGAATTTGATAGTGTGCTTCCGGTTAGATTTGGTACTGTTGCCTCTAATGCAGATGAGATACGCAATCTCCTTGATAGAAGATACAGAGAATTTAAAGATGCCTTAAGAAATATGGATCATAAGGTAGAATTAGGCGTTAAAGGAATATGGAAAAGTATGGATGTCATTTTTAAAGAAGTTGTAGAGGAAAATTGTGAAATTCAGAGATTAAAGCAAAAAATTAAAAAAGATCCAAGTAGAAACAAAATTAAGGACAAAGTGCTGGTTGGTAAGCTTGTTCAAGAAGCCTTGGAAAAAAAGAAAGAGAAAGAAGCAGAAAGATTTGTTGATATGCTAAGGAGATGCTCTATCGAGTATAAACTCAACAAGACCATTGGTGATGAGATGTTTATGAATGTGTCTTTTTTGGTGGATAAAGGTAGAGAGAAAGAATTTGACAATATAATGGATGATCTAAGTGATGAATATGAGGGCAGAATTAAATTTATGTATGCAGGACCTTTGCCGGTATTTAACTTTGTTAATATTACGATTTATCCAGAGGAATGGGAGAAATAGTGTTTTTTTAACAACAAGAAATGGCTACTTTAAGCATAAAATAAGTCTAAAATGGAAACAGAGGAGATTTTGGAAGAAGGCAAGTATATCTACTGTATAATAGAATTAAATAAACCTCAATCATTTGGTCCATTGGGGATTGGAGGGAGAGGAGATGAACTGCATACAATATACTTTCAGAATATAGCAGCTGTAGTGAGCAATTCTCCAATAATAAAATATTCAATATCAAGGGAAAATATGCTTGCTCATGAAAAGGCGATTGAAGAGGTAATGAAGAAACATACAGTTTTGCCGGTGAGATTTGTCACTATTGCTAAGGATGAGGAGAAGGTAAAAAAGATATTAGAAAAAGAGTATGATAGGTTCATCGATCTATTAGAGAATATGAAAGGGAAAAAAGAACTTGGGCTTAAAGCAATATTTAAAGAGGATGTTATTTATAAGGAGATTTTGGAAAAATATAGAGATATAAAGATACTAAAGGATAGACTTGCAGTTTTACCCCTTGAGAAAACATATTATCAGCAAATTGAAATAGGAAAGATGGTCGAGGCAGCTTTACAGAAAGAGAAAGAGATTTATAAAAAGGATATTTTAAATACCCTATCACCGTTAGCAGTAGAAGTTAAGACCAATAATACTTATGGCGAGCGGATGATTATCGATGCTGCTTTTTTGGTAGAAAAAAATAAAGAGAAATGGTTTGACCAAAAAGTAAATGAGGTTTCCGACAAATGCGACGATAAAATAAAATTTAAGTATGTAGGAACAGTGCCTCCATTTAATTTTGTCAATCTGGTGATTAGGACAGAAGAATATTGAGATGTTTTTAATTGACGATATATTACTTGCACCATTAAAAGGGGTGATCTGGGTTGCAGAAAAAGTCAAACAAATAGCAGAACAAGAGTTATATGATGAAGGGCGTATAAAAGAAAGACTTATGGAATTGCAGCTCCAGTTTGAATTATATGATGAAATAAGTGAGGAAGAATATAAGAAACAGGAGGAAGAACTCTTAGAAAGATTGGATGTTATCAGAAAATCAAAAGAAGAGGAAAAAGAATAATAGAGATATTAAAAGATTAAAACTTAAGGAGGTATCAAAATGGCAAGGAATATGGGAGCAATAATTGAGCAGGCGCGTAAGGAATTAAGTAAGTTAACTGGACTTAAACCTTCATCTACAATAGGAGCTACTAAAGATGAAAAGGGGTGGCATGTATCTATTGAAATGGTAGAAAAACAGTCTATCCCTGACCAGATGGATATTCTGGCTGTATATGAGGTCCTTTCGGATGAAGATGGGAATCTCTTGAGCTTTGAGCGAAAAGCAATGCGTAAGCGGATGGAGACATAGGTAGAGGTAAAAGAATAAATCAGAATTAAAGTAATGGAAGGATTATATTTATATTGTATTCGGAAAAGAATTGATACTCCTTCTTCATTTTCTGCAAAAGGCATTGATGAAAAGCACGTAGTCACAACTATTGCCTTCCAGGAATTAGAGGCGGTTGTAAGTGACGTTTCCTTAGAGGAATTCGCATCTGAAGAGATTCAAAAAAAAGCCCAAGAAGACCTAAAATGGATTAAAGAAAAGGCCATTGCTCATGAAAAAGTTATAGAAGAAGTAATGAGGAGGAACGATAAAGTATTAAGCTTGATTCCGATGAGATTCGGTGCCATTTTTAAAGATTTAACAAGTTTAGAAGAAGCTTTAAAGAAAGATTATTCCAAGATAAAAGAGGTTTTAGAAAGAATTCGAGGAAGACAAGAGTGGAGTGTAAAGGCCTATCTAAAGGACAAAAAAATTTTTGAGCAAGTGATAAAAAATAAGAATAAGGCAATAAAAGAGAAGGAAAAAGAAATTGCTTCTTTACCTGAGGGTATGGCCTATTTTATGGAGGAAGAGCTGAAAGAAGTTATTTCAAGTGAAGTGGACAAAGAATTAAATAATGTTGTAGAAGGTATATTTGAAAACTTAAGCAACCAGGCTGAAGCCTCGGTTAAAAGCAAAATTTTGGAGAAAGAATTAACAGGCAGGCGTGAGCCTATGGTTTTAAACGCAGCCTATTTAGTTTCTGAAGAGAAAATCGAAGATTTTAAAAAAGAACTTGAGAATTTAAATCAAAAGATTCAAGCAAAGGGATTTTGCATTGAATATAGCGGCCCCTGGCCCGCTTATAATTTCACATCCTATTAAAATTATGATTAATAAAAATGATAATGTAACATTGGTAGATGCACTAGATAAGGTTTTAGAAAAGGGAGCAATTATCAATGGAGAAATGGTGATAAGAGTTGCAGATGTGGACCTTGTTTTTCTAGGTTTAAGGCTTATCTTAACATCCATTTCCAAAGCAGAGGAGTTATCAGGTAAGAGTTTTGGTAACCCTGACAAAGAATTTACTCCCGAAGATATAGAATATATAGAAAGACTACAAAGAGAGATAAAAAAGGCAGAAGAAAATATCCCTAAGCTTATTGATTTGAGTACCCCCAGGAAGACAGAAGAAGGTTTAGCTAAATTGGTTTTAACCCTGGTCGAATTGATAAGAAGAGTCATGGAGAAAGAAGCCTTTAGAAGAGTAAGAAGAGGAACACTCTCTAATCCAGAAATTCAAAAATTAGGATTGAGCCTCAAAGCAGTGAAAAAAAAGATAAAAGAGGTTCAGACAATCTTTGGTATAGAGGATGAGGAGTTAAATTTAGATTTAGGCCCTTTAGGAAATTTGATGTGAGGTGAGACTATGATTAAAGAGAAACCAAATATAAATTGTCCAGTATTTCAAAAACAAGAGCTAATAATAAAGGATATTACAAATGAAATTAATATGGCCAAAGAATTGCAGAAAAAAATAAGATTTGCAGAGGAATTACAAAAAGAGGTAGATGTGCTCCTTTCTTGTCTTGATTATGATGACGAAAGATTAGAATGCAAGAATTGCCGTTTCATTGCGAATTTGCGCAAGAAAACAGCAAATCTGATTATAAAAACTAAGAAGTTAGGATAATTAAGAAAAGGAGGTTTAACAATGGCTGAAGCAAGAACAACAATGGCCCATCCCATGCAAGCGACTAATCTTGCAGATATTTTGGAGCGAGTTTTAGATAAAGGAATTGTGATTGCTGGCGATATTAAGATTCAAATTGCTGACATTGACCTTCTGACTATCAAAATAAGGCTCTTGGTTGCTTCTGTTGATAAGGCGATGGAGATGGGGATAAACTGGTGGCAGCAAGATTCTTTTTTATCTTCAAAAGCACAAGATGCCGAAAAAGAAAAGAAGATTGAGGAACTTGAGGCAGAAGTTAAAAAATTAAAAGATGAAGCATAAAAATGGAAATAAAAGATATTACAAAAATCGCAAGAGAGAAATTAATTGAGCTCACGGGATTTAGTTCTCCCAATGTGATAGGAATAAATAAAGAAGGGGATATATGGCACATTAATGTGGAGGTAACAGAGAAGCCTTCTAAAGCAATTAATTTAGAAATCCTTGGAGTTTATGATGTCCGAGTCGATGCTTCTGGAAATCTTCTTGGCTTTGAGAGAGTAAGAATGAGGAAACGCGGTGATATTCACTAGATTATAGAAAATGAGAAACATTATTTTTGTTCCTATCATTCATACCAGTGCCGATCTTGGCTCTCTGGCAAAAGATGTAGTAAAGCGCGGCATCGCTGATTTAGGGGAAGAGCTCTGGAGAACACATGAAAAGACAGTAGATAGATTCTGGGATGCTATATTTTATTATTTTGATTCTATAGATGTATCAAATATGAAGATATACCAGGATGGGATGGTAGCAGAAGAAGAGGTTGGGGAAAAAATAGTTGAGGAAGGTGTAAAATCAGGAAGTAGAAATTACCAGTTACTCTCAGGACTCCTTAAACGAGGAGCAACTCTAGTTAAGACAGAGGATTTTAAACTTGTCAAAGAAGAACGTGATAGGCTACTCGCCATAACCCAGGCAAAGTCAATATTTAAGAAATTACTCGCATTTATAAAATATAAATTAGTCAAAAATAGACTTCTAAACAAAAGAGATAAATTTATTGCTAAAAGGATAAACGAAACCTTAAATCAAAGTGAAAGAGGGATTATCTTAATTGGTGCTTATCATAACATAAAAGAAAGGCTTCCCAAAGACATTCAAATTAAAGAGATAAAGGATATACAAAAGATTAGAAAATATCAGAAAATGCTACCTTTTTATGATAAGAATAAAGAAGAATTTGAGGAATTGTGCAAGTACCTTGTTTCAGAAATAAGTGATATTACTGTAGGATAAAAAACTAGTTGGATTTTTTCTGATTTTATTTTTAAATAATTCATTGTAGAATATATTTAACGTAGAAACTGCTTTTGTAAATACTTGACCGTGCTAGATGGGGAGCTAGCGGTGCCCTGTTACCTACAATCCGCTATAGTAGGGTTGAATTCCCTGTCGAGGCTTAGCTTTTTCTGAACAGTGTTCATGTAAGTGGTGATGACGGTATGGGCCCTGTGCAAAGGACTCTCTGTAAATTCCGTCAGGACCGGGAGGTAGCAGCGGTAGCAGATCTGTTTCTTGTGCTGCAGGACAACCTTGCCTGAGCTAACTGCCTGGATAACTCAGGGGGAGTTGAGTCGGAGCAGGGTGCACGGTCTCTTAACCCAGTAAGAAGTGAGCTTCTTGTATCCTTTTCCGAATGTTTACTCCATAGGGGCACACACTTTCACACTGCCCACACTCCGTGCATGAAACGGCCGTTACAGAAGGATTTAAGCTTGAATATGCCTTTTTGGCGTAGTCTGTTTTCCCGTAGCTTTCATAATATGCTAGATAGCGTAGAATAGATGTTGTTTTGATATTTAATGGACAGGATGATTCACAAAGCCCGCATAAATGGCAGTAGTCTTTCGAATTTTCTGCAACACAGCAAAGGAGATTTCTTTTTTCTTTTTGCAAGAAAGGCTGATTTACAACTGCAAGGTCTTCTTCCATCTGTTTGAATGTGAGCATTTCTGTCACAACGGATGAGACATGCCTGTTTTCTAGAACCCATTTCAGCATGGACTGAAAGATGGAGGTGTCTCTTGTTTTATATCTTTCAAGATTTTGTCTTTTCCCTCCAATTTTCAGTGTTTTCATAGCAATTATTCCTATATCCTTAGATCTTGCAAGTGATAGGAGGTGCCTGATTCCGCTTGCTCCCAAATAATCGTCATAAGTTTTTATTTCCTTTTCTGTTTTTTGAATGTCGAATACATTGTATCCAAGCTGAATCATGTCATAGCGGCCGCACTCCACTGCTTTTTTCACTACTTCATTGTGATTTGAATGACAGGAAATGCCTTGAAACCTGTATTTTCCCTCTTTTTTAAGCTTTTCAAATGCATTAAGCACTCTCTCGTCAGTAATATACTTTTCTTCTGCTCCATGAATGAGAAGAACATCTATATAATCTGTTTTAAGCCTTTGGAGACTCCCTTCGACAGATTTTATGATGGATTCTTCGCTCGAATTTTCCCTGGCGTGAAATTTTGTTGCTACGTATATCTTATCTCTTCCTACATTTTTAAGAAGCGTTCCTATTTGCCGTTCGCTGTTCCCATTCATATATGTGTGAGATGTGTCGATATAATTAACACCTCTCTCTATAATTTCAAGAAGGACAGCCCAGTCGGGAAGAGGGCTTGATCCGAGCGAAATTTCTGATATGTTTAGGTTTGTTCTTCCAAGGCGGCGGTAGAACATCTGGCCTTTTTTTATACGGCGCGTTTTCTCATTTCCGAAGAGCCGGGCTTTTGTGGCTAAGGAAGCTGAGAGAGTACCACAGATAATATTTTTAAGAAACATCCTTCTGCTGTTTTTATTCATTACAGATTCCCTTTTTTATTTGATAGGCATTAGGAGATTTAGTTTATTAAGAATATCCTCTATAGTGTTTTTGCCTTTTTCATCAAGAGGAAGAAGAGGCAAGCGGCATGGACCGCCATAGTAGCCTAATAAATCGAGGGCATATTTTGCAGCCGGAACACCTAAGGTTTTTGTGATAGCCTGGTTGAGTGGAACAAGATCGAGTTGAAGCCTGCGTGCTTCATCCAATTTTCGTTCCATAGATAGGTTGTAGAGTTTAATACACAGGTCAGGGACAATGTCGGATAGAGTGATAATCCCACCGCTTGCACCATAAATGAGCCCTGGGAAGAGAATGCTTCCGGCACCGAGCAGAAAATTGAAATGAGAGTCAAGGTCAGTGATAACCTCTCCTAGAAAAGAAAGGTTTCCAGAACTGTCTTTTATCCCTATTATGTTGGGATGTTTAGAAAGTTCGAGAATGAGTTGTTGATCTACAGAGATCCCTGTGTTTTGTGGGATGTTGTAAACAATTATTGGGAGCTTAGAATGATCTGCAATAGTCAAGAAGTGATTTTTCAGAGCTGCCCGGTTCAAACAGTTTTTAAAATAGCTGGGAGTACGGATCAGAGCTGCATCCGGTCCGAGAGCAGCCATGCGGTTTGTGAATTCGAGGGTGACCTTAGTGGATTCTCGTGCTGTTCCGACTAGAATTTTTTTCCCTGAAGAGGCGGTTTCTATTGCTGTATGGAGTAGCTTCTCCGATTCTTCATCAGTAAGATAGATGCTTTCTCCTGTGGAGCCTAAAATGACATAACCGCTCAGATCAAAATTGTTGTATTTTAAGATATTTTCTCTGAATTTTTCTGTAGAAATATTACTCCCTTCAAAAGGGGTGGTTAAAGGAGCAAAGATACCTTTGAAACTTAGGTTCATGTTTCCGTCTCCAAACTTATTATAATTTTTCGATTTCCCTCAATTCTTCTTCGCTTAAACCGAAATAGTGTCCGATTTCATGGAAAACTACTTCCTTGACTTTCTTTCTTATTTCTTCTTCAGTAGAGCAAAAATTTTCAATAGATTCCTGGTAGATAGTGATTACATCAGGGGGAAGATTTCCATAGAAAGGTCCCCGGTTTTTATAAGGGACGCCGTGATATACCCCCAGGATTGTACTGAATCGGGAAAGTCCTGTTTTGTCGTAAATATCTCTTGCTGCCTTTGCTTCGACAATTACAGCCAGATTATCCAGAAGTCTTTTGAATTTATCGGGAATATCAGAGAGTGCTTCTTCGACAAATCCTTCGAATTTCTCTTTATCCATTAAAATATCTCTCTTATTTTTCAATGCCGTCTCTTGCGTGAACATTGCTGGCATAATAGTGTTTTACTTCTTTCATCTCTGTGACTAAATCGGCTCTTTTTATGAATGATTCAGGTGCATACCTTCCGGTTAGAATGACTTCTACTTCTTTTGGTTTTTTGTCAAGGAACTTGTGAATTTGTTTCTCTGTTATAAGCTTGAAATATACAGCAACGTTGATTTCATCCAGGACTATGATGTTGTACTTTCCGGAAAGCATTGCTTCGAGGGATTTTTTTAAGCCGTTTTTTACATTCCTGATGTCTTCCTCATCTGGGTTCTTTGTGACATCAATAAAACCCTTTCTTCCGAACTGCTTGATAGTAATCAGTGGTGTGAATTTTTTAATAGAAGAAAGTTCCCCGTAATTCTGCCCTTTTAGAAACTGGCCTATATAAGTCTTGAGGCCGTGGCCTGCTGCTCGAATGGCAAGACCAATAGCGGCTGTGGTCTTGCCTTTGCCGTTTCCAGTATAGATCTGGATATAGCCCCTGAAACTTTTTCCCATTTTATTCGAATATTTTTTTTCTGAATTGTACTTCGGTTGCTTTTTTCATTCTTTCATAACTATATTTTAAACATCTATATGAGTCAACACGATAATTTTCAAAGGCTGAGACTTATGTTATAATCATCTCCATGTTAGATTCAAAATTTGTTCAGGACAATCCAGATCTTGTCTTAAAAAAGACAGCATCCAGAGGAACGAAAATCAACCTTGATAAGTTTATTAAGCTTTCTCAGGAAAAGAAAGGATGTTTGCAGGAAATAGAAGTCCTTCGTGCTGAATTGAATAAAGCTTCTAAACTAATCGGTCAGATGAAAAAAGAGGGGAAAGACGCATCTACCATTATTTCGCAGATGAAAAAAGTCTCTGATGAGGCGAAGCAGGGTGAGGAGAAATTTAAAAAAATTGAAGAGAAGTTAAAGAAAATTCTTCTTGTTGTTCCTAATATCCCTCATGAATCTGTCCCTGAGGGTCGTTCTTCAGACGATAATTTAGAAGTTGTAAGCTTTGGTCGGAAGCCAAAATTTTCATTTCCTGTAAAACCCCATTGGGAAATTGGAAAGAGACTTGGCATCCTTGATTTTGATAGGGCATCGAAAATTGTGGGTGCAAGATTTGCAGTTTATCTTGGAGCAGGGGCTATGCTTGAGAGGGCACTGATCAACTTTATGCTCGATATTCATATTGAAAAAGGATACAAGGAAATCCTTCCTCCATTCATTGCAAATAAGGCAAGTTTGATCGGGACTGGAAATTTACCAAAATTTGAAGATGACCTTTTTAAACTAAGAAGCCATCCATGGTACATGATTCCTACTGCGGAAGTTCCTCTGGTAAATCTTTACAGGGAAGAGATACTTGATGCGGACCTTCTCCCGAAGAGATTTGTAGCATATACGCCATGTTTCAGGCGTGAGGCTGGATCTTATGGGAAAGATATAAGGGGACTTATCCGCCAGCATCAGTTTAACAAGGTCGAACTTGTGAGTTTTACTTTGCCTGAAAACTCTTACAAGGAACTGGAAAAACTGGTCGAAGATGCAGGAGATGTGCTGCAAAAATTGGGCTTGCATTACAAGGTAGTAGTTTTATGTACAGCGGATTTAGGATTTGCAGGAGCCAAGACATATGATTTGGAACTTTGGATGCCTCATCGAAACAGCTATATTGAAATATCTTCATGTACAAACTGCGAAAGTTTCCAGGCGAGAAGGGCAAATATTCGTTTTCGAAGGAACCCTAAGTCAAAACCCGAATTTGTCCATACTCTAAATGGCTCAGGTGTGGCATTAGGAAGGACTGTCAGTGCTATCCTGGAAGTTTACCAGCAGAAGGATGGTTCTGTGACCATCCCTGAACTTTTGCGTCCTTATATGCATGGATTGGAAAGAATATCCATATAGTATCGAAAATGATAAAATATCGCTTTCTGTAGTATTTATGTGGAGGGATGGCCGAGTGGTTGAAGGCGGCGGTCTTGAAAATCGCTTCACGAGCAATCGTGACGGGGGTTCGAATCCCTCTCCCTCCGTTTTTTACGTGGATTATTCATAAAAATTGCTGATAGAATTAATATAATACCAGAAAGCATATGAATTTGAGGGGATGGAGGAAGCGACATTAAAAGATTTAGCCTTTATGAGTCGATCTTCGAGGGAATCCGACAAAGTCGGGCCTGATGGATGTGTGAGCACTGTATAATCAAAGGGGCGGTTTTAATGATGACTTGCAGACATTGTGGCGTTGCTTAATATAAACATGCGGAGTTCCAGCAGAGCCGAGAAGATCGGGGAGGAAATGGCGTTAAAAATCTTAGTGGAGCGCAAACATGCCCTCAAATTCATCTATTATCAGCAATTTTTACCTTACAGGCGAGCCGATCTTACCGCATCTGCTGCGTTACAACCCATTCGTGGTGAAGGACCACAACTTCATGTGCTGTGCCTCGCATCTGCTTTTCAGGGATTTTGAATATCGGCTGAAAAATGCTATTATAAGAAAAGCTTCAGGAAAAGATGCGGAGAGGTGCTGGAGTGGCTGATCAGGGTCGCCTGCTAAGCGATTGTACCGTTAATAAGCGGTACCGTGGGTTCGAATCCCACCCTCTCCGCCAAATTGCCTGCCCATCCGAATTTAACCCCGCTGGTGCTTCAGCCCCACAGTGCGGGTCTGACTCCAACAGTGACAAGTCAACACCAAGATCAGAAGCAGAAGATTTATTTTGGCAATAATTTCTGGCTTGGGGTTGCATGAGGACTATGAATAGGCTGGCGAGAACGATCTTTTAATCCTTCCTTCCCATACTTTCGGTATCTCTCATACCATCTGTAAAATGCTGTTCTGCTAATACCAAAATACCGACAGGTCTTATCAATATTGTGAGTTGCTTCCTCAGCATGACGAATTATACCTAAACGCCACTTCTGGCTTCTAAGAATTTAGTTCTTTAACATGAAGCATCTCCTTTCATTAAATAATATTTAGATTATTAAAGATCGTCCTATGTGTAAACCATCTCTGTCAGTTTTAGACAATGCTAAGTTAATATCGAAGGATAATTTTATTTCCTTCACGGCTCACCTCCTGTGTTTTTTTGTCAATCCACAGTATAAGGTGAGCCTCCTCTATTTTTCATCACGGTTTTGGGGATACTTCCGAAAGCCTATGTTATTTTGACATATGTTTTTTTCGATGATATAAATAAATTTGAGACAAAAGTTTATAATATTTAGTCTAATATAATGTAATGAATATATTGTCTTAACTCATAGACAAAAAGGTAAAATAGAGAGAAATTAGCTTGGCAAATAAAAAACTAGATGGTGTTATACGCGAAGACAGTATGCTTTATAGAAAAAAATTTAATATTAATTATAATAAAAATTGCGATTGTAACTTCAACCACATCAATTGCTTAACCGCGAAAGAATGGCTTAAAAGCCAGCTAGGTGTATGGCGTTTTAACTACGAAGCTAGAGACGTCCGCGATAAAAAAATACATCCTGCAACATTTCCCATATCTTTATCTAAGAAGGTTATTGAATTATTTACTCATGTAGGTGAACTTGTTCTAGATCCATTTGTTGGTAGTGGCACTACATTAGTGGCTGCAAGAGATGTTAATCGAAATGCTGTTGGGTTTGATCTCCAAAAAAAATATATTGATTTATGCGAACAACGACTGAATGAACCCACTCTTTTCAGCGAATCAAAACAGATTGCTGTTCAAGATGATGCGCGGAATATATCATTTTATTTTGAACCGGAAACAATAAGCTTAATATGGACATCACCTCCTTATGCCAATCTTTTAAATAGGAAGAGAAAAAATAAGTCAAGAAGATTTAGGAATAATGAACAGCTTGGAAAAATAGAGCAGTATTCTCAAGATACTAGAGATATTGGGACGATGGAATTTGATGAATATACTAAAGCAATGGGAGAGATTTTTGAATCATTATTATCATTACTACGGCCAAAGGCACACTGCGTTATAAATGTCCCTGACATGTGGTGGGGGAATAAAAGGATTACAATTCACGTTTCATTAATAAATGAGTTAAGAAAACGTGGCTATGAATTGAGAAATATAATAATATGGGACAGAACCAACATTGTTAACCGGATTGGAATTTTCGGCTGGCCAAGTAATTATATAACCATGGGAGTAACATTCGAATATTTGTTAGATTTTTGGCGTCCGCCAAGGGAAATCAAAAGATAAGAGTTCTTAATGGAGATTTATAGTAAAGAAGAGCTTATTGAGAAGTTAACACAAATAAAAGAAAAGGGATGGATTCCTAACGCGCGCCCTGGAAACGTTGGTGGGATTGGAAATACTTTAGAAGATCTTCTTGGAATCGAGGAAAATAATCTTCCTATACCTAATGCTGCCGAATGGGAATTAAAGTGTAGACGAATAGGATCTTCTTCTTTAACAACACTTTTTCACATGGAACCATCTCCACGTGCCATTAGATTTGTGCCTAATATATTTTTACCTTTATACGGCTGGGAGCACCAAACTATTCCGAATGAAATGAGTTTTCGCCAGACGATTAATAGTTTATCAAGGACGGATCGAGGTTTCAAAATTGTTGTTGATCATAATGCTAGGAAGGTATTGATTTCTTTTAATTCTGATGCTGTGTCAAACCGACATTCTGATTGGCTTAAATCAGTTGAAGAGCGTATTGGATTAGGGGAATTAAATCCTCAACCTTATTGGGGTTTTAATGACCTTTATCACAAAGCTGGGACGAAACTTTTAAATTGCTTTTATATACGTACAGAAGTAAAAAGAGAAAGTGGTAATGAGTATTTTTGGTATAGAGATATTATTATATTGCAAGAATTTAGCTTTAATAATTTTTTAAATGCAATTAATGAAGGTTTTCTCCTAGTGGATTTTGACGCTAGAACCGGCCATAATCATGGCACTAAATTTAGACTTAGACAAGATAAATTGCCATATTTATATGAAAAAGTTGTTAAAAATTGACTTAATTGGCAACTTTTCTCTATTCGCAGGCATTTATAACAGTTTTTTTACTGATATTTAGGCTTTTAGCGATTTGTTCGAATGACATGCCCAACAAGCGCAGTTCTTTTGCTTTTTGGGAGAATTTCTGATACAAATATGTGTGACGGACAGGGCAGATTTTGATTTGAGCCGTTATTTCAGCCGCGGTTCGAATTGGTTGCAACCGCGTCCGCCAGTGATACAAATTATTCATTTTGAAGTTTCCATTCGGCTGCCATTTTTTTAAGTGTAGAATCTGCATGTTCAAAGAACATCATGTATGATTTACAAAAGTGATTGCGTCCTTTATCTCGGGGATCACGCAGGCGGTCTTTAGTGCATCCCCCCCTGCAGTAATGAACCCACTGGCATTCTTTACAATCGCTGGGAATAGAGGCCTTCATCTTGCCGAATTTGTTCTGGCGATCGGAATTCAGCATAGCCTTCAGATTGTTCTCCATCACGTTACCAAGCAGCCAATCAGGCTCAACGAAGAAATCGCATGAATACACATTCCCATTATGCTCTATGACTACGTAAACTCCGCACTCTTCCTGCAAGGTACATTCAGGTGGAGGGAGACCAGCATAGTTGTAAAACACGGAATCGAAAAAGCGGATGGATGTGGAAGGTTTATTCCGGACAAAATCAGCAAGCCACAAATCGAACAACCTGCATAGGAATTCTCCATATTTTACTGGGGGAACGGAAAAAGAGGCTGCCCTTGTTGGATTTTTTGGATCTGTTTCTACGCAGGGAATAAACTGCATGTAATTCAGTCCGAGTGACTTGTGATATTTGTATATTTCATCCGGGAACCTGACCGAATAATCATTTAAAACTGTTAAAGCGTTGACTTCTACACCGGAATCCAGCAATAACTTTGCCCTGTCAACTACAAGGGCCCAGGATCCCTTCCCGTTTCCCAGCCTGCGGTAATGGTCATGTATATGTTTAGGCCCATCTAACGATAATCCCACTAAAAAGCTGTATTTTTTAAGAAATCTTGCCCATTGTTTGTTAATCAAAAGGCCGTTTGTTTGAAGGCCGTTTCCAACATTCTGAGCATATCCGTATCGATGTTGAGCCCTGACAACTTTCTCGAAAAATTGCAGTCCCATCAATGTTGGTTCTCCGCCCTGCCAGGCGAATGATACCTGCTGTTCGCCGTATGTCAAGGCCTGCCTGATCATTTCTTCCATTATCTCGTCAGTCATCCGGTGGGTGTTAACGCCTGAGAACAACTTGGATTTTTCCAGATAAAAACAGTATGTACAGGCCATGTTGCAGTCAGGCCCAGCAGGTTTCACAAGGATGGAAGATAGTGGTTTTTGGCGGTGTGAATAATCCACCTTAGTTATCCCTTAGACAGCAGTTCGCATTAATCATATCTATTTTACAGTTATATTTTAATTGGATATCATAGTCAAATTGGTTTTTATTCTGAGATTATTTGAGATTTTTGGCTTTTATAAGATTATAATTGTTAATATGAAAATAAGGACAATAACAACAGGTTTTAACCTTGAGCCGGCCAGGGCAGAGGACCAAATCAGGAAAGTCAGCGGCTTTACGAATGCCGTAAAGAAAGTATTTGAGCAGAACGGATATGTTGTTCAAACAATCCGTATAGCGACTCAACCATGGGAAAAATATTTCACTTCCAAGAGTCAAATATTGAGATTAGTTGAAAGTATAGAAGATTATGCTAATAGATACAGCATTGATTATTTCAATATTGGTACAACGCTTGATTCGAATAATATTTTACTTATATTTGACATGATAAAGAATACTTCCATCGGATTTTGTACTGTTCTTGTTTCTGATGATAGAAAGATTAATTATGAAGCAGCGAGGCAAACAGCTAAATTGATGAAGAAACTGTCAAGGATAGATAAAGAAGGTTTTGCAAATTTAAGATTCGCTGCTATATTTAACACAAAACCTGGAAGTCCGTTTTATCCTGCAGCATATCACAAGGGCAAGACTTCTTTTGCTATAGGGACTGAAAACAGTGGGCTTGTGTATAAGGCATTTTCGAAAGCAAAGAATATAGAAGCTGCAGGAAGGCATCTAAAAAAAATCCTGACTGATGAATTTAAAAGTATCGAGAGAATTGCCAATAAAATAAGCAGTGAAGAGAAGATAAAATATGGCGGAATTGATGTTTCTATTGCAAGTTCTGTAGATCGAAAGGAAAGTATTGCTTTTGCTTTTGAAAAGCTCGGCTTAGGAAAATTCGGTGAATCAGGAACACTTGCTGTTGCAAAACTCATTACTGATACCTTGCGAGATTTGAAAGTAAAAAAATGTGGTTATTCGGGGCTTATGCTGCCTGTCCTCGAAGATTATGGGTTAGCCAAAAGGAATAGTGAAGGTAAATATAATTTGGCTAATTTGCTGCTATATTCATCTGTATGCGGGACAGGGCTGGATACTATTCCGCTGCCAGGGGATGTATCAGAAAAGAAGCTTTATGCATTGCTTTTGGATGTAGCATCTCTTTCAATTAAGTTGAATAAGCCGCTTTCAGCAAGGTTAATGCCTGTCCCGGGAAGGAAAGCAGGTGAAATGACTTTTTATAAATTCGAATATTTTGCTAATAGTAAGGTCATGAAAATATAAACTAGTTTTTCTTTTTCTTGCCTTTTTTTTCTTCTTTGAACATTTCCTGAAAGTGATTGCTAATATTTTTTATATCCTTGCTTTCGATTCTGGCTTTTTTCTTAAGAAGATTTTTATCTGTTTTGGGAAAAAGGTTGCTTATTTTATCATCCTCTGCAGACTTTAAAGTTATGCTCACAGTATATGAAACTTTCTTGCCTTTTTTATTTTCCTGTTCGATATTTTTCATTATTCTCTTGCATACATTTTCAGCATCTCTTTTTTTTGTGTGTGGCAGTAAAATTACAAACTCGTCTCCTCCATATCTTGCAACAATATCAACTATTCTTGTGTTCCTTTTCAATATCCGGGCCAGGTCTTTTAAAATATTGTCGCCTACTGAGTTTCCATGTTGATCGTTTATTTTTTTAAAATCGTCTATATCAATAATGATCAGAGAAAGTCCATGACTGTAACGCTTATATCTATCTATTTCCTTATTTAATTGTTTATCGAAATTGCTTTTGTTGTATACGCCAGTTAAAGAATCAATATTGGTCAGATTTTTTAAAGAACTCAAGTAGTAAACATTTTCTATAGCAGCAGCAGCATAATCAGCAGTAGTCGTTAAAATTTTGACTTCTGCTGAAGAAAATGGTTTCTTATTCTTCTTGTTAATTAACTGGATAACACCTATGATTTTGTCGTTAACTTTTAAAGGGGCACCAATAATTGATTTAGCCTTGAATCCTGTGATTTTGTCAATTCGACTGCTTAATTTTGGGTCCTTTTGGACATCTTCAATCAAGATAGGCTGACCGGTTTTTACAACTTTGTTTGTGATGCTTTCTTCTTTTGGAATCCTCTTATTTTTCAATTTGCCGGCATTTTTGCCAACAACCAGTTTGAAATAGAGTTTTTCCGTTTTTTTATCGATAAGTAAGAGAGACCAGTTGACTGGAGCAAAGATATTACCGATTTTTTCCATTACCCGGTTCATTGCTTCATTTATTGTTTTCACTGCAGCGATTCCAACTTCTACATCTACGAAAGCAGAGAGTTTAACAAAATCATCCAGGTTTTCTAATTCTTTTTCTTCATCCATCTTGTATGTTGCCTTTTCCCGTATTTGCTTATGACAAACTTATAGCACAGGAATATAATGAGGTCAAATATTCAATCGAATCCTGTTAATGTCCTGCCCTCTTTTGAAAAGAATGCTGGATAATGCCAATGTTTTACATCCTTTCTAGCTGAGGTATTCCCATGAGGGAAAGTGCCTGGTTGAGGATTTTTTTTAGGTAATAAATAGTCAAGATGCGGATATTCTTAATTTCCCTATTTTCTTCAGACAGGATTTGATATTTGTGGTAATATGCATTGATTTTTTGACAGAGATTGAAGGAATATTTGGCCAGATGAGAAAATTCGAGAGAGCGGATAGAATGCAGCACCTCTTCATCAAGTTTTGAAGCCTGGAGGACAATATCCCAAAAGTCAGACATCTCTGATTCTGGCAAATCATCAAATGAGATTTTTTCTGGTGAGATGAGAGATAGAATATTTGCCTCTTCAAATCCTTCTCTTTCTTTAAGCTTGCGGAATATGCTGTTGATTCGGACAGAAGTGTATTGAAGGTAGACTCCTGTCTCTCCTTCAAAATTAAGTGCTTCGTCAAAATCAAATATGATGAGAGAGTTATTTGTAAATTTGAGCATGAAGTAGCGGAGTGCCCCACAGGCAATTTTATGGGCAGCAGTGCTTTTTTGGTCAAGAGAAAATTGAGGATTTCTTTTATTCACTTCGACTAAAGCTTTTTCTTCAAGGCGATCCAGCAAATCATCGGCTTTAACGCCAATGCCTTTTCTCCCTGAAACTTCGAGGAAAGTTTTTGTGCTGTCTTTCTCTTCCATTTCCAGATCAAGTTCCTTAAGGCTTTTTGGGGAAAGAGCGACCATTTCATATGAGAAGTGGATGGATTTTTCAGCTTCTTTGATAAATTTAAGAGATTTTAATCCCTGGATTACGATTTTTTGCAGGTAGGACTGTCTTGAATCTATAACATTATAGATCAGGCTGCCTTTTCCGAAACTGGCAGAACATTTGGTTGGAGCTGATGATGTTATCCATATTATTTTTCCATCCTGCTTTGCAAAAGGTTCATAATAAAAATCTTTTCCTAAAAGGCCTAATTTCCAGAGCTGGTAAGCGATATCTTTCCCGACGTAAGTAACTGTCCCATCAGAACGAACAATTATTTTTTCCTTATCAGGATCATCTTCAAGTTTCATGACCCAGCATCCTTTGTTCACCCCTGCATCTGATAAAGAGATGGCATTTTTCTTTTTAAGAAGATTGAGGGCCTTTTCCCAGAATTTTAATCCGAGAATACTGCTTTCACATGGAAGAACATCATAGCTTATACCGAGTCTCTGCATTGTTTGAAGATGGGCATTGATGATTCGTCGCGAGACGTATTCTGCTATTTTGAATTCGGGATTTTCTCCTTTTTCTATTTTTTTTAGAATTTCGGATTTTCTTTTTAAAGATTCTGGATGACTTTCTAAATATGAAGTAACTTTCGTATAGAGATCCCAACAGTAATAATCGAATTTACCTTTGATTTTTTGAATGTCTTCCAGAGCTTTTTTCTCCAAATCCATAAATCCGAAGACAATATCTACTACTTGGACTCCAGTGTCGTCTATGTAGTTTTGAATCTCAACATTTTCTCCTTTGAATTTGAGGCAGCGTGCTAAAGTGTCTCCAAGAACAGCGTTCCTTAAATGGCCGATATGTGCAGCTTTATTGGGGTTAATGTTGGTATGCTCTATAATGACTTTTTTCTCCTGGGGAAGGAGAGAAGTGTTTCCGGAAGATAGAATTTTCTTGGAGAAAAAATTTCTTCTATCCAAATAAAGGTTAATGTATCCTCCTCCTGCTGCCTCGATTCTTTCAACTCTTTTAAGAGATGAAAGCTGAGGGATGATTTCAAGTGCCAATTCTCTTGGCTGCCTCTTTATTTTTTTTGCCAGGAGAAAGGGAAATGCTAGGGCAAGGTCTCCCATTTTGATTTGAGGAGTATATGTAATTTCCAGCTCTTCTCGTTCCAGAGGATATTTATCTTTCAGGAGTTTGTAGATTTTTTCTTTAAGATAGAGTTTTAATTCCTTCATGATGGAATTCTCATTATAACAAATTTGGCCAATTGGGCAAGGAGGCAGAGAATTTTTCTTGCATCGATGGTTGTTATATGATACTAAATTATTTTATAGTATCGACAGTTTTCATGAATATTCAGGTTAACCATTATAAAGGGACATAATAGAGGAAAACCATGAAAAAGACACGTCTTAATAGCTTCCATAAAAGTCATAAAGCCAGGATGGTCGAGTTCTTCGGCTGGGAGATGCCAATTGAGTATTCTGGAATAATCGAAGAGCATCTTGCAGTACGCAATAGAGCTGGATTGTTTGATGTGAGTCACATGGGAGAAATCCTTATTTCAGGAAGTCAGGCGCTTGATTTTGTCCAGTATTTAACGCCAAATAATGCGGCCCGTTTAACTGAGGGGAAGGCCCAGTATTCTGCGTTAACTACTCCACCGGGGACTTTTATTGATGACCTTTTAGTTTATTATCTGGATGAAAATAAATATTTTTTGGTTGTTAATGCGTCTAATTCTGATAAGGATTATGAATGGATCCTCAGTCATAAGCATGGTTTTGATGTTAAGGTTGAGAATCAGAGTGATGATTATTCACAGCTTGCTATCCAGGGGCCAAAGGCTTTAGAAATTCTTCATATGCTGACAGATATTGATTTAGAAGGAATGAAGCCCTTTAATTATAGTAGAGGAAAGGTTGCTGGTATTGAATCTATTGTTTCACGTACAGGTTATACAGGAGAAGACGGTTTTGAAATTTATACTCTTTCTTCTAAACCAGGCATAATCTGGGAGGCTGTCATAGATAAAGGTAAACCTTTTGGCCTTCTTCCTGTTGGTCTCGGAGCTCGTGATACACTCCGGTTGGAATCCATGCTAAGGCTGTATGGAAATGATATTGATGAAACTACAACCGTTCTGGAAGCAGACCTGCGCTGGATTGTTAAGTTTAAGAAAGGAGATTTCATGGGAAGGGAAGTTCTACTTAGACAAAAAGAAGAAGGAATTAAAAGAAAAATTATTGGGTTTGAAGTTATGGGCAGAGGAATTGCCCGTTCTCATTATCCTGTTTTCATAGAGGGGAAGAAGGTTTCTGAAGTGGCTTCAGGAACTTTTTCTCCATATTTAAAGAAAAGGATTGGGACTGCTTATCTTCCTGTTGAATTTACAGAGTTCGGTACTGAATTTGGAATTAAGATAAGAGGAAGTATTGTCAATGCTAAAGTTGTCCCTACGCCTTTTTATAAACGTAGTTAGAAAAACACAGAAACAAAAGTAATAAACACTTTTTTGAAAGATTGAAGAATTTCCGTTGCCAGTGACAGGTCACATATGACATGTGACTGGCACAGAGGAGGAAAATATGTATCCTGATGAATTTTATTTTACAAAAGACCATGAGTGGGCAAAGTTAGAAGGAGATGAAGCAGTCATTGGTATCTCAGATTTTGCTCAAAAACAACTTGGAGATGTAGTTTTTGTGGAAGTGCCTCATGTTGGAACACAATTGAAAGTCCATCAATCTTTGGGAGTAGTCGAGTCTGTTAAGTCTGTCTCTGATATTTATTCCCCTCTTTCGGGCGAAGTGATCGAGGTAAATGAAGAATTGAATGATTCCCCCGAGTTGGTAAACGAAGACCCTCATGGCAAAGGATGGATAATCCGTCTAAAGATCAAGGATGCCTCGGAAGTTGAAAAGTTGATGTCTGCTTCTGAATACGAGAAATATCTTGAGGGGCTTGAAGAGTAATCTTTTATAAAATAATTCGAGGATGGTTTGAATAATGAGCTATATACCTTTAAGCGATAAAGATAAGAAAGAAATGCTGATCAAAATCGGAATTTCTTCTATTGAAGATCTTTTTCATTCGATTCCAGAGAATATAAAATTAAAAAGAGATCTTGACTTGACCGGCCCTTTGTCAGAGCTTGAACTCATTCAGTATTTTGAAGGAGAAGCCCGGAAAAATAAATATACTGATTTCCTTTCCTTTTTAGGTGCCGGAGTTTACCGTCATGTTATACCTGCTGTTGTGGATTATTTAAGTAACAGGGGGGAATTCATTAGTCCTTACACACCTTATCAGCCGGAAGTGAGCCAGGGAACCCTCCAGATTATTTTTGAATTCCAGACTCTTATCTGTCAATTGACCGGTATGGAGGTTTCAAACGCATCGCTTTATGATGGTGTTTCGGGTGCGGCAGAAGCCGTTTTAATGGCATACCGCATAAAGAAAAAGCCTAAAATACTGGTAGCAAAAACTCTTCATCCTCAGTATAAGAAGGCGATAAATACTTATACGAGAAGATTGAATATTAAGATTGAGGAGATCAATTATTCGGATTCAGGTGAAATTGATTTTAATGATCTTCAGAAAAAGCTGGACGATGAAACGAGTGGAGTGATCTTTCAGTCTCCGAATTTTTTTGGAGTCATAGAAGATATAAAAAGAGTTTCAGGCATTGCCCATAGTTCCCAAGCTCTGTCCGTTGTTTCAGTGGCTGAGGCGATATCCCTTGGTATGTTGGAGCCTCCCGGGAATCTTGGAGCTGATATTGTTACAGGTGAGGCTCAATCTTTTGGAGTCCCTTTGAGTTTTGGTGGTCCTTATGTAGGCTTTATGGCTTGTGGCAAAGAGTTTATCAGGCAGTTCCCGGGCCGCATAACCGGACAAACCAGGGATGTTGATGGAAAGAGAGGATTTGTTTTAACTTTATCTACAAGAGAGCAGCATATTAGGCGGGAACGCGCAACTTCTAATATATGCACGAATCAAGCTTTGTGTGCTTTGAGGGCAACCATATTTCTGGAAACTCTTGGTCAAGAAGGGTTGAGAGAACTGGCCTTGCAGAACCTTCAAAAATCTTATTACGCATTAGATAATCTGCATGAGATAGAAGGAATAACCAGGAAGTTTAAAGGAGCTTTTTTTAATGAGTTTGTCCTTGAATTTGATAAATCTTGGTCTGAAGTGGATCAGCACCTCAGGAAAAAGGGAATCGTCGGGGGGTTAGAGCTTAAAGAATATTATCCAGAACTTGAGAATTGTGCACTGTTCTGCTTTACAGAAATGCATAAGAAAGAGGATGTCGATAGATTATCCCTGACGCTGAAGGATGCATTAAGATGATAGATTCAGAATATATATAGGGTTGGGAAAAAAATGATAAGAGAACCATTGATTTTTGAGATTAGCAGTGAGGGAAAGAGAGCTTTTTTGCTTCCAAAGTTGGATGTCCCTGAAAAGAAGGAGCTGCTTGAAGGGGTTCCTGTCAGGGAAAAGATTGAAGGATTCCCAGAGGTTTCAGAGGTAGAGATTGTAAGGCATTTCACACGGCTCTCCCAAACGAACTATTGTATTGATTTAGGTTTTTTCCCTTTGGGATCATGTACGATGAAGTACAATCCAAAAATTAATGAAAAGATTGCTTCAATAGAACAGTTTGTTTCTTCACATCCTTATGCCCCCCAAGATTTAGTCCAGGGAAATCTCGAGATATTAAAAACTGCGGAAGAATTCTTTAAAGAGATTACAGGAATGGATGCCTTTACACTCCAACCTTCCGCAGGGGCGCATGGTGAGCTGACAGGAATGATGCTTATACATGCTTGCCTCGAGAGCAGGGGAGACCCAAGAAAAATCGTACTTATTCCTGATTCGGCTCATGGGACGAATCCTTCTAGTGCTCATATCTGTGGTTATCGAGTTCAGGAAATAAAATCTAATGAAAACGGTACGATTGATGTGGAAGATCTCGCCAGGGCTATGACAGAGGAAGTGGCTTCAATAATGGTTACTAACCCGAATACACTGGGGATCTTTGAGTCGGATATAGAGACAATTGCTAAAATTGTCCATTCCAAGGGAGGTTTTGTGTATATGGATGGGGCAAACATGAATGCTCTGATGGGAATATGCCGTCCTGGAGATATGGATGTTGATGTCATTCATCTAAATTTACATAAGACTTTTTCGACACCCCATGGAGGAGGGGGGCCTGGCTCAGGACCTGTTGGAGTTAAAATGGAGTTGGAACCCTTCCTTCCTGTCCCGGTCATAAAGAAAGAAGGGAACTCGTATCGGCTTATTTATAACAGGCCCAAAAGCATTGGTCAGGTCAAGGGATTTTATGGGAATTTTTTAGTTATCGTTAAAGCTCTGGCTTATATGTTATCTCTAGGTTCGCAGGGAATAAAAGAGGTTTCTGAGATTGCTGTATTAAATTCAAATTATATAAGAAGAAATTTGGAGGATGACTATCATCTTAAGTACAAGGCAGCCACACTCCATGAGTGCGTTTTTTCGGATAAAAATCAAAAGGAACACGGCGTAAATAATATCGACATTGCAAAGAGGCTAATAGATTTTGATCTCCATCCTCCCACAATGTCTTTTCCTTTGATTGTCCATGGAGCTTTAATGATTGAACCAACTGAAACAGAGAGCAAAAGGGATTTAGATCTTTTTGTTAATGCTATGAAATTGATTTCCAGGGAGGCCGAAGAAAATCCTGATATAGTGAAATCTGCTCCACATAAATCTTATGTACGGCGGTTGGATGAAACCATGGCTGCCCGGAATCCTGTTTTGAGATGGAGCAGGGATAAAGAAAAGGAATAAAATGGCTATTCAAGATTTGATTATGGATCTTCATACTTTCTGGGCTGGCCAGGGATGTTATATTGCCCAGTCCTATGACCTTGAGGTTGGTGCCGGGACAATGACTCCTGATACATTTTTCAGGGTGCTGGATAAGCGGCCGTGGAAAGTTGCCTATGTACAACCCTCCCGCAGACCTGTAGATGGAAGATATGGAGAAAACCCTCACAGGGTCCAAAAGCATTTCCAATACCAGGTCATTATAAAGCCATCTCCTTCCGAGATTCAGAATACCTACATTGAGAGTTTGGCTTGCCTTGGTATTAATCTCCAGGATCACGACCTGCGTTTTGATGAGGATAATTGGGAATCTCCTACTATAGGAGCATGGGGAGTTGGATGGCAAGTGCTGCTCGATGGATTGGAGATAACTCAATTTACTTATTTTCAGCAAACAGGGGGAATAGAGCTTTTTCCGGTTCCGGTTGAGATAACATATGGGTTGGAAAGATTGGAGATGTTTCTAGAAGGGAAAGATAATATTTATGATTTAAAGTGGTCAGAGGATGTTAATTATGGAGATTTGAGATTTTTTGAAGAAAAAGAATTTTCGGATTATAACTTCAACTTTGCCAACGTAAATCTGCTGAGAAGATCGTTTTCTCTACATATTAAGGAAGCTAACGAACTTATTGACAAAGATTTACTGCTTCCAGCCTATGATATGTGTCTGAAATGTTCACATTTTTTTAATCTTCTGGACTCGAGGAAGGCAATAAGTGTGGCAGAAAGAGTCAAGATGATTTCTCAAATAAGGAGTGCTGTAAATAAAATTGCAAAAGAATACGCTGTAAAGGAGGCTTCATTCTGATGGAATTCCTTTTAGAGATCAATACGGAAGAGCTTCCTTCTGACCATGTTGAAATAGCTCTTTCCCAGCTTGGGAATAAAGTTAAAGATAAGCTTGAAGAGTCAAATGTCCTGATTTCCGGAATAAAAACATATGGGACTTGCCGCAGACTGGTAGTTGTAGGAGATCTTGCAGCCGAACAGAAGGATAAAAAAGTGGAAATTATTGGGCCTCCAAAGACAAAAGCTTTTATGGCAGATTGTTCACCTTCTCCTGCAGCTAAAGGATTTGCAAGGTCGCAAGGTGTAAGTGTAGATGAACTTGATGTGATAGAGACAGAAAAGGGAGAATATATTGGGATTAGAAAAATTATAAGAGGGAAGCCTACTCAGGAGATTCTTATTAATATCCTTCCTCAGATTATATCATCTGTTTCATTTCCAAAAATGATGAGATGGGGAGAAAGCACATTCAAGTTTTCCCGTCCTGTAAAAAACATTCTCTGCCTTTTTGATGGGCAAGTTCTCTCTTTCTCTGTAGGAGGAGTTTTTAGCAATGATTTTACTAGCGGGCACAGGATGTATTTTCCGCAAAAAATACAAGTAAGATCTTTCTCTGAATATAAGGATATTTTAAAGAAAAATAAAGTTATACTTGAGCAGGAAAAAAGAAAAAAATTGATACTGGCTCAAATAGAAAGGAAATTGACTCCTTTGGAAGCACAACTTTTCAGGGATGAACAGCTTTTAGAAAAACTTACATATGATATTGAGCATCCATATGTCTTTTTGGGGAGATTTCCTGAGAAATATCTAAAATTACCAATTGAGATCCTTAGTACAGCTATGAAAGTAGGTCAGAATCTTTTTTCAGTCGTCAAGAGAAAAAAGCAGTTGCCATATTTCTTAGGTGTAGCCGATGCTTTTAAGGACACAAAAACTCTTATTAAAAGAGGAAATGAGCGGGTTCTAAAAGCTCGATTGGAAGATGCAAGGTTTTTCTGGGAGCAGGATTCTAAACTTACTTTGATGGAGAGAACAAAGCAACTCAATAAAATTATTTTTCAGGAGGGGCTAGGAAGCTATGAAGATAAGGCCTGGAGATTAAAAAAGATTGCTTCTTATCTTGCAGATAAGCTTGAAGTGAATAAAGAAAAAAAACATATTGTCCAGGCGGCTGAATTGTGCAAGGTGGATCTTCTTACAGAAATGGTAAGAGAATTTCCTTCTCTTCAGGGTAAAGTCGGTGGGCTATATGCTCGTAAAGAGGGATATCCTGCATTGATTTGGAAAGCTGTATATGAACACTATCAACCTCTCAGCCTGGAAGATAAATCTCCTTCTTCATTATCTGGCGCGATTCTTTCTATTGCAGATAAAGTAGATTCTATAGTGGGACAGCTTGGAATTGGGATCAGTGTATCGGGCTCAAAAGATCCCTTTGGGCTGCGTCGTAGTACTCAGGGGGTATGTAAGATTATACTGGATAAAAAACTGAATTTACCTTTCTCGCGCCTTATGGATAAAGTATTAAATGTTTTAGGGGATAAACTTCAAGAGGATAGGCTTGATGTTAAGGATTACTGCCTGAAATTCTTTAAGGGCCGGTTGCAATACATTTTTGAAAGGAAAGGATATCGATATGACCTGGTTAAGGCAGCTCTTGCGCCCGGGATAGATAATATTTACTATTCTTATCTCAGGTTAAGGGCTTTAGATAGCCTCAAAGATAGCTCTCAATTTGAGCCGATGATTCTTATTGCCAAGCGCGTAAATAATATCCTTCGCGAACAACCCCAGTATAAAGTTAACTCAGAATTGTTTTTTGAAAAGCAGGAGAGGGAACTTTACACTACTTTTACTATAATTAAAGAAAATATTCTTCCGCTGATTTCAAGAGGAGATTTTTCTAAGGCTCAGAGAATTGCTTTCCGGATAAGGTCATCCATAAATAATTTTTTCGATCATGTCCTGGTTATGGATGATGATAAAAGAATCAGGCAGAATCGCCTGGCTCTTCTTCAAGCAATAAGCAAACTATTGATTCAGATCGCTGATTATTCTCAAGTAGTCATAAAGGGATAGATTATTTTTACCTGATTTTTATGACAAGAGACTATCTGGAATTATATCGGGAATTATTACCTTTTGAATTCGGATGTTTATCTAGCCGTCGACTTCATATTTGGAAGCATGAGAACTGTCAATATCGGATTTTTCCCATGTTGAAAACTTCTGTTCCAGGGCAATAATTTTCACGAGAGTGCCAGGATAGTTCTGCTCTTTTTTTTCTCCATAGGGATTAAATTGAACCCCTATTTGGTATTTGTAACTTTTCCCCACATTTGGAGAAACCCATCTCACCTGGCCTTTGATAACCAAGGGGATCCTTTCGCCTGGAACAGATATTTTCATGATTAGATTCTTATTGATTTTTAAAGATAGCTGACTGAGAAAACGAAGTCCCCCCCGGCTCATATCTAAAACAGGGCAAAATTCCTCCCTATATTTACTTTTTGAAGGGAAAAATTTTTTTGTCTTGTGGTTTACTGTTGCTCCTGGTATTTCAAAACGTAAACATGTCCTTCTTTCTATTCCTTTGAAGTTCATACAAGACCTCCTCTTCAGCTGTTTTCAACCATTGCTTGATTATTAAAGTAAGTATATCAAATTCTTTATTAATGTCAAACATCAAAAAAAGAATAATATTTTATTTTCTCGGGTATCTCAGCAAGAAGAGAAAACAGAAAGAATTTAGAAGCAAAAGGTATTTTAAAAGAGGCAGAAGTCCAACGAGTGGGATGAGAAGAGAAGATGCGACGAGTGCTCCAAAGAAAGAACCGAGTAAATCTAAGCCATAACCAAGGCCGTAATTCTGTTTTTCTTCTAGATATAAAAGGTTAGAGACAATAAATAAATCTCCGGATAAAAAACCAAGAGAAAACAGAAATATGAAAAACAGGAACTCAGCAGGCTGTGTCTTTATTGCGGCAAGGAGAAGGAAGAGCATAAGGATGAATAGGAATTGGATTAAAAGGATTTGTGAAAAGTCGAGTTTTTTTCTATTTTTTCCACGGAAAGAACCTGAAAATAGGCCAAGCATGAAGCATGCAAAAAGGAGAGCTATTTTTTGATAAACATATCCACAGTATATTTGAAAGGCTATTATCACGATTATTTCTACTACTATTGTAGTCAGGCCCATAACTGCAAGAGGGACCATGAAAAAATATGTTTTTTTTCTCTTTAGACTTAAAATAAAAAGTGAAATCAGGAACAAGAGCAGGGGAAAATCCAATAACCAGAAAGTGCTAATTTTTGAGAAGAAAGAAAATACCTTTGCTTCTAATCCTCTAAAGTGAGTGCTCCATAGTACAGAATTGTAAAAATAGCTGACTGGTGCCAGGTCATGATTTATTGTTTTTTCCCCTGAAGTGATTTTTTCTTTTAAGTATTTCACTCTAAGCTTGTTAAGCCGTGATATGAGAAGTTGTGGGCTGACATAAATATTACGGAGGTTTAAATTTTCTATTCTCCGGCTGATCTCTTCATAGTCTAGAAAAAGAGGATGGAAGGACGCAAGGAAAATATTAGTGTCCCCAGGCACGATTTCAATAAAGGGAAACACTTCTTTGAGTGAAAAATAAAGAGAGGCAAGAAAGTCTTGAAGCTCCACGCTGATATAGTTCTCAGCAGAAGGTACACGGAAAGAAAATATGCCCTGTTTTGTCAGCCGTTCTTTAACTTTTTGAAAAAATTCCTCTGTATAGAAGCGATTTATCTGAGCTGTTGCTGGTTCCGGCAGGTTGAGAATTATGATGTCATATATTTTTTTTGTGCTGTTTATAAAAGCTCTTCCATCTTGATAAAAAGTATGTATTCTCCTGTTTTGAAAGATTTCTTGTTCTGATGCAGGGAGATGTTGAAGAGAGAAACGGATAATTTCAGGGTCAAGTTCAACATAATCTATTTCTTCCAGGGGGTATTTTAAGGCCTGCCTTAAACTTCCCCCTGCACTTCCTCCGATGAGAAGGGCTTTTTTTGCCAAAGGGTTTTGGAGAAGTGCGAAGTGAACAGATTCTTCTGAAGACGCAAGATCAGGATAAGAATAGACCATGAGATTGTTATTATAAAGAGATACCTGTTCTTCTGTTTTGATGATCTGAAGTTTTCCATAGGGAGTATCTTTACTCTGGATAAGGCGGAAAGGCTTCCAATAAAATTTTTGGGTTGGGAGGTCGTTTAGATAAAAAAATGCCAGAAAGACGAGTGTTAAGGAGAATACAATCTTGTGTTTTCTCCCTCCAAATGTAAAAAAGGCAATTAAGGAGATAAATATTCCGACTATCGCAGTAGCCTGCCAGTTAGAAAAAAATGGTATTAAAAGAAAATAGACAATTATGCCTGCAATTGAAGAGCCAAGGGCCTCGAGAAGATAAACTTGAGGCAGATTCCCCTTTAAGAAATGGATGTTGAATACAAAGAGTAATCCTATGGGGAAGCTTATGAAAAAGGCAAGAGCCAGTGAAAAGATCAAAACCGGAATTGTTCCTACGATCTCCCCAGGTAAAATCTTAAGTGGAAACCGTGAAAATCTCAGACTAATAAGGCATAGAGAAAATAAAATAATAATAACATAATAAATTTGAGGAAATCTTGAGATATTAAACTTGAATTTTTTCGAAGATATGCTTCCCAGTCCGCTCCAAAGGAGCCAGGCCGCAAGCAGCAGACCGAAAGTGATTTCGTTCCCGTAAAAATGAGCTGAAAATTCTCTAAGAAGAAGGGTTTGAAATGAAAGGGCAAGAAAACCCAGGAGAAAAGGAGGCAGAAAATTAATCAAGACCAGATTCCCGGGATAGGATTATTACAAAATTTGCATTTTCCATTAGTTAGATTGATTATTTGTATCTGATACCCCATCCGCTTTATAAGGATATTTTTGCAGTTTGGACAGTATGTATTTTCTGCTTTGTGTCCCGGCACATTTCCGATGTAAACGTAATGAATTCCTTCTTTAATAGCGATGTTTCGAGCCCTTTCAAGCGTAGAAATAGGAGTGGGTGGGAGATTTTTCATGAGATACATGGGATGGAACCTGGAAAAATGAAGCGGCACATCTGGTCCAATCTCTCGAAGTACCCATTGGCACATACTCCTGATTTCCTCAGGGGTGTCGTTAAGAGTTGGAATAACGAGATATACGATTTCCATCCAGATTGTGCTGTTTGCTACTATTTTTATTGCATCAAGAACTGGCTGCAGTTTTCCTCTTACATAATTTGTATAAAACTCCTGAGAAAAGCTTTTTAGGTCGATCTTTATTGCATCTACAACTTGTATCAATTCCTTTAGAGGTGTGGGGTTTATATGCCCGCCAGTAATAACGACATTTTTAATTCCCTTTTTTCGGGCTTGCTGAGAAGTATCATACATGTATTCGTAAAAAACAATGGGTTCTGAATAAGTATAAGCGATTATTGGGCATTTATTTGCTTGGGCGGATTTCACGACTGAAGTAGGGGGGAAGTCAACATGATTAATTTGTTCAGGCCTTACCTGGGATATTTCCCAGTTTTGGCAGAATTTGCAATTTACATTACACCCGGCAGTAGCTATAGAAAGTGCTTGGTTGTTTGGGAGAAAATGGAACAGGGGCTTTTTTTCTATAGGATCAACATGAATGGAGCAGGCTTTTCCATAGACCAAAGTGTAGTATGTTCCGCCCATGTTTTCCCTGACACCGCAGTATCCCCTTTCTTTGTCGCTTAGTTTACAGAAGCGGGGGCAAAGAGTGCATTCTATCTCCCTGTCAGGATGCTTTTTGTAAAAACGGGCCTCGACCTTGGAGAGATTAGCTTTCTGGCTAAAAGCATAGAGGTTCGTGAGAACCGCTTTCAGATTGGTACCAGCCAAGATGGCGGCTCCCCCGGTGGCCTTTAAAAATTGTCGTCTTTTCACCATGCGATTATTATACTTCAGTTTCAATAATTTTAACCTCATTTAAATTTGCCTTTCCAAGGCCCATTTTTTCGGCTGTCTTTAGATAGACAGGTTCTCTTCTTTCCTCTGCCAGGGAAGGAAGTCCTTTTCTGGCTCTGAGTTTTTCTATTATATGCCATCCTGCAAAATCTGCCGCAACTGGATCGAAGCTGAAAATAAGAGCTCCATATTTTTCAGCCCATCTGGCATGGTATGAAGGCCCTCTATGATATTGAACAATAAGCGCATCAAGAATTGTTATTTTGTGTTTTTTCCTGATTAATCCTGTATCAAAAAGCTCAGCAATATAGGGATCACAGTTTGAGTCGTGGTATTTATTTGGATTATGAATAGCTCCAAAATAATTTTTCATCCCGGCTGTCACACCTGCCAGGCCGTGATCTTTCAAGACGGCAAGACTGATTGATGCTGTTATGAAGTTTGCTTGGATTTTTGAAAAGAGGCTTCCAATATTGAGATGAGAGATAAGTTCAGGATTGTAACCGACTCCCTGAGTGTCTGTTCCGAGGATGTTAATGCTTCTTTTGTCTATGCTTAATCGATATCCCGCATCTCTCAATTCGTGATTAGTGCGGTCCCAGATAAATATGTTTTTCTTCTGGATGTTGTTGTCCGAGAGTAAATTGGCTAAAGATAATGAAACTTCAGGACGTGTTGAGAGCATTCTCCCGCTGAGTGTATTTATTTTTATTCCGATTCTGTCTTTTATATTGAAATTCAAACTTATGCATTCTCCAGGGGTGTTCCCGCCTGTCAGGGCGCTGAATCCCTGGCTGAACATATGTGCCAATTTTTTTTTGTTTACGTCCCCATATTGATTCAGGATTCCTTTTCCTCTGATAATGAAAACTTTTGAAATGCCCATTATCTAAAAAGCTACTATTTGTTAAAATATATGTCAATATGCACTAAAATATATTTCCCACGTTCTCCTTGGTTCTTCATAAAAATTGCTGATAGAATTAATATAATATCAACTATCATATGAATTTGAGGGGATGGAGGAAGCGACATTGAAAGATTTAGCCTTTCTGAGTCGATCTTCGAGGGAACCCGACAAAGTCGGGCCTGATGGATGTGTGAGCACTGTATAATCAAAGGGGCGGTGTTAATGGAGGCTTGCGGACATTGTGGCGTTGCTTAAGATAGACATGCGGAGTTCCAGCAGAGCCGAGAAGATCGGGAGGAAATGGCGTTAAAAATCTTAGTGGAGCGCAGACATGCCCTCAAATTCATCTATTATCGGCAATTTTTATGAATAATCCACGCCCGGCTGAATTATTCATAAGTTGAAAAAATTGCAATTTGTGCTTATAGTTAAAAAAACCGGATAGAGGAGCGCTTGAGATGAAAATGAATAAACATAAAGAAATATTGAAAAATATTGTAATATTTCTTCTTTTCTTTTCTGTTTTAAATATGAATGGGATTTCCCTGGAAAAAGAGAAGTTATCGGATCTTTCTTTGCTGTTACCGGAGATTAATTTATGGAAGTCAGTAGAAGATCCGCAGAGTTACTTTCCTGAGACGCTTTTTGAATACATTAATGGAGCAGCAGAGATTTATATTGCGTATGACTTCAAGGAGTTGATTGTTGCTGAGTATGAAAAGAGCGACTCGCAAACAACTATTGGGGTGGAAATATATGACATGGGGAATGAGAAAAATTCTTTTGGCATTTATAGTGTTGAGCGTTATCCTGATAATAATTTTATCTCTGTCGGGCTCCAAGGATATATTGAAGAGGGCTCTATGAATTTTCTGGTTGGCAGATATTATGTTAAACTGCTATGTTTTGATTGTGAAGACCAATCTGATAATTTTCTTTATCTTTTTTCTCGAGAAATTGTGAAAAGAGTCCGGCAGAAGGGCAGATTCCCTTCACTCTTAGAATTGTTTCCTAAAGAAGGATTAATCCCTAACACAGAGAAGTTTATCTTGAGGAATTTTTTGGGATATGATTTTTTTCATGATGGTTATTTAGCAAATTATAAATTCAAAGACATTGAGTTTGACTGTTTTCTTATAGAGGGAAAAGATCAGGAAGAGGGGCAGTATATGATAAATCAGTATGTCAATACAAAGAAGAACCGGGATATAAAGGAAATTTTTCAGGGATATTGTTTTTTTGACCCCTACTACCATAATGTTTATCTGGCGAGAGTTGGAAATTATATTTGTGGAGTCATGAAAATAAATGAAGGGTTTGAGGAAGTGGGAAAGAAGTATTTGAAAGAGTTTATCAAAGAGTTGAAGGCCAGATAGACTTTTTCATAGCTAGGAAATGTTTCAATCTCGTGAATTCTTTCTTTAATTCAATTAAAGTTGTCTTTGCTTTTTCAATGTTTTTTTCTTTCCCGGCTAGTTCCATTTTAAATCCTGTTTCTTGTAGAGAGATTAAGCTTAGATTGGCGGAAGATCCTTTCAAGCAGTGACCAATTTCTTGAATCAGCTTAAAATTTTCATGATTAATGGCGTCTTTAAGACTGTTGTATTTTTTGGGAAAATCTTCTGTATATATTCCTAGAAGTTCTTTTAGGAAAAGTTCATCTCCCTCCAATCTTTTAAGGGCTGAAGAGTAATCGATTGGAGATATTACTTTTTCAGAAAGTTCCTTTTCTTTCATTTTTAGCTTATTCTTGCGGACTTAAGTTTATTCTCATCTTTATTGATAATTATTTGATGTTTTTAATTTATTTGTTTGTTTTGCCATTTTATTGTTTAGGATTATTCAGTCTGAGAGGTCTGTGGCAATTTCTACGCGATTGCGCCCCTTTTGTTTGGCTAAATAAAGGGCGATGTCGCTTGCTTTTATAAAATCCTCCTGGGATGCTTGAGGGAAATTGTCTGTTGATATTCCTCCTATACTGACTGTGATTTTTAAGGGGCCTTTTTCTGTTTGTATTTTTTCCCTACTGATAGTACGCAAGAGACGTTCTGCAATCTTGCTTATTTGGGTATGATCGCAGTACGGAATAACCGCGAGAAACTCGTCTCCTCCGTAACGGCCAATTTGGTCATACTTCCTCATTGATTTATTTAAGCGCGTTACGACTTCTATGAGGACCTGGTCACCAATCAAATGTCCATGTGTGTCGTTTATATTTTTAAAATGGTCAATGTCAGCCAGAATAATTCCTATCGGATGTTTCCTCCTGGAACCTCGCTCGATCTCTTCATTTAAGCACTCAAGAATTTTTTTTCTGTTCCAATGCTTTGTAAGGATATCAATAGATGCTTCCTTACGACTGCTGTCTTCAAGTTCAACAATGCGTTCGCCGTTTTTGAGCCGGACTTTCAGCTCATGTGAATTAAATGGTTTTGTAATGTAATCGTCGGCCCCAACCGAGAGACCTTTTATGATATCTTCCTGTTTATCCCGGCCTGTTAGTAAGACGATATATATATAGTTTGAATTTTTTTCATTAATTTTATGGCGTATTTTCCTGCAGAGTTCAACTCCGTTCATCTTGGGCATTTCCCAATCAAGAATTGCCATGTTGATTTTTTGTTTTTCCTCCCTGGCCTCCCAGGTTTTTTTTATTATATTCCAGGCTTCTTCACCATCTTTTGCAATGCTGACTTCATAGTTCCAGTCTGAGATAGTTTTTTCTAAAGCTCTGCTGGAAATTACATCGTCTTCTGCAATAAGGACTTTCATGATATTTTTTCACTTCATAATAATATTATCTTTAATTTTATTCAGAATGTAATTTTGGTCAATAGCCTTTCAGGATGAAAGCAGGGGTGATATTCGGTCTTAATGTTTCACCTTTTTAGGGGGGGAATTATAAATTTTGGATTAAAAAATAATAGATTTTGATTTCAGATTTAAATAGATTATAATGATAAAAAGCAATGTCAGGAAACAAGATAACGACAGCTTCTCTTGTTATTGTAGTTATCTTTATAGGCGGAGTTGTAATACGGCTTGCAAAACCAGTGCTTTTTCCCTTTTTTCTAGCTATTTTCCTTACTTTTATACTGTCACCTGTGTTGGACCTTTTAACAAGGCTAAAAATTCCGAAAGCGGTTTCTATTATTTTTATCGTCTTGATTGCATTTTTTATCATTTATTTATTGGGAGTTTTATTTTACTCAAGCGGTAAGACTGCTGCTGCAGAATTTCCTAAATATGGCCAAAAAATTAATTCTATCCTTAATTCTATCCAGGAAAAACTGAACCGGCCTGACTGGGAACCAGATGACTGGGTTGGACAGCTTGAGTTTAGTAAAGTAGGTGGGTTCCTTCTTTCTTCTCTCGGTCCTTTTTTCTCTTTTATTTCGAACCTTTTTTTAATCTTTATCTTTCTCATTTTTATTCTGGCAGGTAGGGGAAAGACAAGGATAAAAATAATGAATTCGTTCAGCAAGAAAAGAGCAGAGAAAATAATCAAAGTTATCGAAAATATTGATAGCCAGGTCCAAAAATATCTGGCTATTAAAACAGGAATAGGCTTAGTAACCGGAATTCTTGTCACTGTTGTATTGATGCTTTTTGAGGTGGATTTTGCCATATTATTCGGCTTCTTGGCATTTCTGCTTAACTATATTCCAAATATCGGTTCTATTATAGCTACTGTCTTCCCTGTTATTATCGCCTGTTTTCAGTTTGAGACGCTGTGGCCGGCTTTCTGGATTCTTGTTATCCTTATTATTATCCAGCAAATTATGGGGAGTTTTATAGAACCCAGGTTAATGGCAGAAGGATTGGACCTAAGCCCTTTGTTGGTTCTTTTTTTTCTCTTTTTCTGGGGATGGCTGTGGGGAATTCCTGGTATGATTTTGGCTGTTCCGATAGCTGCAGTCATAAAGATTATATGCAGTAACATTGATGGGCTTCAGTTCGTGGCAGAGCTCATGAGCAAGCAGTAGTTCTTAAAAATAAAGGATTTTCTTCTGGAGGGATAATTTTTCTATTCTTGCGAATTGGTCAAACAGTTGCTCAAGATATCTTCTCCCTTCAAGATCTTCTCTGATTATGTTCTTTACAGAAATAATTATTCTTTCCAGGCACTTGAGTTTTTCTTCTTTTTTGTATGTTTGAATGTTTTCTGAGAGAATAAGCTTTTTTTCGTATCTACAATTTTGGATGTTTTGATAAATAGCTTCTCCAGTTTCGTTTCTTGGTTTCATGTTTTCCTCAGGCATAATAATGAACTTTTTCTCTGCATTAACTTTATCTCTGGCGTACTCTAAGGCTGATAGGGCGTCTTTGTCTGTGAAAGATTTATTATTTTCTCCATGAGTTTTTAAGGGCACTTCGATATGTAAAGCCAGCCAGGCCATTCTTTCGTCTTTTAGGATATCTTGTTCCGGATAGGAAGAAGCATCTGGTGAGATCTTTCTTTTCTGAATTGCCCGTTTTTCCTGGTAGGGTTTGTGTTTAATAAGATAAGTGCAGTTAGGAGGGCAGTGAATTTCTTTTTCCCTTAGATGGCCGCAGCATAGGCTGCACAAGGAAGCCCCTAATGCAGGACAATATCGTTTTGCTTTCCTCTTTTTGCATTTTATACATTTTGCCATATTATTTATTCACGACTCACGACAGGAGGATAATCATGAAAACCACCTAACCTGGGTTATTCAGGCTAACAAGTCAGATGAAAAGCGCCTGCTGTGTTTTTTTTTAAAGAAAATTTATTATAATGCAGGACTGCTTTTTTTGTATTTTCTATGATGAGTAATATTCCTTGTTTTTGAAAGTATTCTTTCACTTCTTGTTCGACTTTCATTAGCCCGAAAAAACCCGTGCCTATGATAAACACTTCAAACTTATCTGATAAGATACTTTCAATGTCTTTCAGGTAAAGCTTATGTCCTGATTTTCTCCACCAGGAAGAATCTATCAGACTACTGGATATAATAATGTCGGAAGTATAAACACTGCCGTCAATTACCATACGACCAAAAGTATAAGATTCAATCATTGTTTTTTCATGCGAAATGTATCTGAACTCAAGGCTCTGATTTTTTTCCCTAAAAGAGTTTTAAGGGCCTTCTGAGCAGCTTTCTGTTCGGCATTTTTTTTGGAGATGCCTTTTGCTTTGGCCAATGATTTTTTATTGGAAAAAACTTCGATAATAAAGTTTTTTTTATGATTTGGTCCTTTTGTAGTGATGGTCTTATAAAATGGAGCAGGAAGATTTTCTTTTTGAAGATATTCTTGAAGGGCTGATTTGTAATTGTTAATAAAGAATTTTTCTACATTGATTTTTTTAAAAAATGGCCTCATGAGATCAACAAGGAACTCTCTTGTTTTGTCAATTCGTCCATCCAGATAAATAGCTGCTGTCAGGGCTTCGAAAGCTCCTGCCAGGATAGTTCTTTTCTTTCTGCCGCCGCTTTTTTCCTCTCCTTTTCCCAGAAGGATGTATTTATCTAACTTTATTTTCCTGGCAAAATAAAATAGAGCAGAAGTATTTGACGCTGCAGATTTTAACTTTGAAAGTTCTCCTTCGCTAAGCTCCGGATATTGAGAACAAAGATAATCTGCTGCAATCAGCCCGAGAACTGAATCTCCAAGGAATTCAAGCACTTCGTTATCTGATATTTCCTCTTGTTGTCTTTCGTATGCATAGGAACTGTGTGTCAGGGCTTTGAGGAGAAGCTCTTTCTTTTTGAACTCATAGTTCAACTGTTTTTCAAATTGAAGGAGATTCCTTTTTATTTGCTTATTGAGCATTATTATAATTTTGTTGTGGGAGAGCTAGAAGGGATAAACTACTTTTCCACCAACTATTGTCATTACTGGAGAGCCTTTTAGTTTCCAGCCATGGAAAGGATTATTTCGGCTTTTAGACTCGAATTTGTTTACATCTACAACAATTTCTTTATTAATATCTAAAATAGTCAAATCAGCATCAGCTCCGACACATATTTTACCTTTGTTTTCAAGGCCTAAGATATGGGCAGGCTTTAAAGAAATCATTTCTATAAACTTCTCAAGAGAGATGATTTTTTTATTAACAAGTCTGTCCAGAATAAGCGAGACAGCGGTTTCCAATCCGTTTATGCCAAATGGGGCTTCGTTGAATTCAACTGTTTTTTCATCAGGCGTATGAGGAGCATGATCGGTTACAAAGACGTCAATAATCCCGTCTTTAACTGCCTCTATAAGTGCTTTGGAGTCTTTATTACTTCTAATAGGTGGATTTACTTTTAGGTTTGTGTCATAAGTTTTAAGGTCAGAATCGTTAAGAAACATATGATGAGGAGTAACTTCTGTTGTAACTTTTATACCTTTCTTTTTGGCATTCTGGATGAGTTCAACACTTAATTTTGTACTTAAATGAGCAAGGTGAATTCTTGCATCGGCCTTTTCGGCTAAGATAATATTTCGGGCCACAATAGCATCTTCTGAGGAACTCGGGATGCCTTTCAGGCCAAAGAGATATGAATAGTACCCTTCATGCATCACTCCATTTCTGCTTAGATTTTTATCTTCGCAGTGGTCAATAATAAGGAAATTAAGTAGTTTTGAATATTCTAAGGCGTGCCTCATAGTTTGGCTGTCGTAGACTGGTTGACCATCATCAGAAAAAGCGACAGCCCCAGCATTTTTGAGGTCAGCCATGTCTGTGAGTTCTTCACCTTTTTGATCTTTTGTTATAGCAGCAATAGGAAAGACATTGACAGAAGTATTTTTTTTTGCTTCGGATAAAATAAACTTTGTGACCCCCTGATTGTCATTTACAGGAATAGTATTAGGCATACATGCTATCGAAGTAAAACCCCCTTTAGCTGCAGCAAGTGAACCGGTTCTTATTGTTTCTTTATCTTCTTGCCCGGGTTCTCTGAGATGAACATGCATATCAATAAAACCTGGGGAGACAATCAAATTTGAAGCATTAATGCTTTTTGCTGATTGTGTTCCGATATTAGACTTTATGTCAACGATTTTTCCTTTTTCAATCAAAATATCAAAAATTCCATCAATTCTAGAAGCAGGATCAACGATTCTTCCACCTTTAATCAGTAATTTCACGCTCTTTTCCTCCTAATAAAAGGTAAAGGACTGCCATTCTGACGGCTACCCCGTTTTCAACTTGTTTGAGTATGACTGATTTGACAGAATCAGCCAGATCAGCCGAAATTTCTACACCTCTGTTTATGGGACCTGGATGCATTATAATGGCATTTTTATTAGCTCTGCGGAACCTTTCCTCCGTCAGGCTAAAAAGATTTCTGTATTCTCGAATGGAGGGGAAGAAATTTTTCTCTTGCCTCTCCATTTGAATTCTTAACATCATGATTACATCGGCTCCTTCCAGAGCTCTATCTAAGTTGTAGTCAATATTAACACCCAATCTTTTTAATTCTTCAGGAATAAGGCCAGGGGGGGCAACAAGGACGATATTGGCTCTGAGTTTTTTTAGAAGGAATATGTTTGATCGAGCAACACGGCTGTGAAGGATATCACCTACAATGACAACTTTCAGACCTTTAATTTTCTTTTTTTCCTGTCTTATGGTAAAAGCATCGAGCAGCGCCTGGGTGGGATGTTCGTGGGCTCCATCTCCTGCATTTATGATATGCGAAGTGCAGAATGTGCTGATAAAGTAGGGAGCTCCTGCGCATGAGTGGCGGACGACTATCGCATCTGCCTTCATGGCTTCAAGGTTGAGAACAGTATCTTTAAGGGTTTCGCCTTTAACAGTGCTGCTGTTCAGTTTGCTGAAATTAGTAATATCTGCGCTTAACCTTTTTGCCGCCAGTTCAAAAGAACTTCTTGTTCTGGTGCTGGGTTCGAAATAGAGATTGATAATAGTTTTTCCTCTCAATATAGGAACCTTTTTTACTTCTCTGGTAGAAATTTCTAAAAAAGATTCTGCTGTATTGAGTACTGTCATGATATCAAAGTCAGATAAATGCTCAATGCCGAGAAGATGTTTGTGATTAAATGCCAATTGTTATCTCCTATTTGATTTCATTGGGTTCTGCTATCAGAACTTCATCATTTCCATCAATTTCTTTAAGCCGTACATGCACAAGTTCTTTCCTGGATGTTGGAAGGAATTTTCCAACATAGTCAGCCCTTATTGGAAGTTCTTTATGACCGCGGTCAATTAACACAAGAACTTGAATGGTCTTTGGACGGCCCAGGTCTATCAGGCTGTCCATCGCTGCCCTGATTGTTCTTCCAGTGAAAAGCACATCATCTATGAGAAGCACATCTTTATTAGTCAAAGGAAAATTTATTTCAGTCTTTTTTACAATATGTTGTGTTTCTAGTTCTGAGAAATCATCTCGGTATAGAGTTATATCCAGGACTCCAAACGGAATATCTATACCCTCTGATTCTTTAATAAGTTTTGCTATTATTTTTCCTAGCGGGACACCTCGTGTTCTTATCCCGACGATGACTAAATTATTCAAATTACGGTTACGTTCAATTATCTCTGTTGCCATCCGGTGGACAGCTCGTTTTATTTTATGCGAGTCCATAACACGGGCTTTAATTTTTTCATCCATAAGCTCACTCCTCTTTCAGTATCTCTTCATGATTCTATGAGTTATATTAAACCAAAGAAGTTTTTCTATAAGAAAATGCAATATATTGGAATAAAAGTCAAGAAAGATGTATTTTTTTATGAATAACCCAGGTGGAAGAAGGTTCTCGCTATCTCAATATCTTTCTTGATCTGCATGGATAGATCTTCTGGTGTTTCAAACTTTATTTCTCCCCTGATTTTTTTTATGAGGTTGACTATTGTTTTCCGTCCGTAGAGATTCTCATTGAAACTTAGGAGATAGGATTCAATGTTTGTTTCATTTTGGTTGAATGTTGGACATGTTCCTATGTTAGTAAGAGCCGGAAATGTTTTATTTCCTATCCTGACAGTAGATATAAAAACTCCTGAAGGAATGATTTCATTTTCTGTGCGGATATTGGCTGTTGGAAAACCAAGATTTTTCCCTCTTGATTTACCCTTTATAACCATTCCCTCTATTTCGTAAGGTCTTCCAAGTAAAGCATTGGCTTTTTCTATTTCCCCATCTTGAAGAAAGCTTCGAATAAGGCTGCTGCTTATAATTTTTCCTTCTTTGATAAGAGCCGGGATAGAATGGATGCTGAAATTGTATTTGGAGGCAAGATTGAAAAGAGTCAGGATGTCGCCTTCCCGGTTTCTCCCGAATCTAAAATTTTCCCCGACTATTATTTCTTTAGGGTTTAGAAAGTTAACGACTATTTTTTCTATAAAATCCTGGCTGGATAGATTCGAAATTCTCTTATTGAATGGTAAAACCAGCGTAGTGTGAATGCCAAAATTTTTGATCTTTTTTAATTTTTGATCGAGGGACTGAATCATTTTTATAGGGATTCTTCCCGTGATTTTTTTTGGATGTGGGGAAAAAGTCAAAATTAGAGGGGGAAGCTTAAGATACTTTGCTTCCTTAACAAGGAAATGCAAGATTTTCTTATGGCCGAGATGAAGCCCGTCAAAATTCCCTATGGCCACAACGGTTTTTTTATGAAAAGAAGGAAGTTTGTCTAAACTGATTATAACTTGCATTGTCTCGTTAATAATCTAGCCTGAATTATTCATAAAGAATGCCGATACCAATATATATTTTTGGTTATATCTGCAAGTTACATTGATTTTCCCTTCAGCATAACATTTAAATCTTTTCAAATGCACTTCTTTTCCTCTATATCGGCATTCTTTACCTTACAGGCGAGCCGATCTTACTGCATCTGCTTCGTTACAGCGCATTCGTGGTGAAGGACCACAACTTCATGCGCTGTGCCTTGCATCTGCAGCAACCTCGACTCGTGAATAATCCAGGTTCTCCTGAATTATTCATAAATTATGCCGACAACAATATTTTATTTTAAAATATTTCTCTTGGGCCAAAAAAAAATATACAATAATGTTAAGAATAGTGCAAGAAAGAGGAAAAATGAAAGATATTAAAAAGTCCGACAAGGACTTTGGAAAGAAAGAATTCCTTTTTGATGATATGATAAAGTCTTTTCCGGCACTCCTTGAGGCTTTTCAAATTGGACTTCGTGTTTCGGCTTATGGATTTGACTGGAAAAATCCTTTGGATGTTTTGCAAAAGGTGAAGGAGGAAATTACTGAATTAGAAATGGCAATCGAAGAGAAAAAGCATGACAAAATGGTCGAGGAAATGGGAGACATTTTGTTCTCTATGTCTAATATGTCTCGTCACCTCGGTATAAATCCAGAGATTGCCTTAAAACAGGCCAATAACAAGTTTATAAAAAGGTTTAATTATATCGAAAAGAAGTTAAAAGAAGATGGGAAAGAACTCAGTCAAACAAGTTTAAAAGAGATGGATAAGTTCTGGGAACAGGCAAAAAATAAGGTTTCATAACATTACCCACGGACCAATCTTAATGCAGTTTCTTGCGTAACAGCAGGCTGGCTTTGATGAGTTCATCGATATCTCCATCAAGGACTTTTTCAACATTTCCTGTTTCTGCTTTTGTCCTTAAATCTTTTATCATACGGTAAGGATGAAGTACATATGAACGGATCTGGTTTCCCCATGCTATATCTGACTTTGTATCTTCGAGTTTTTCAAGCTTCTCAAGTTTCTTTTTCTTTTCCAATTCATAGAGACGGGCCTTGAGCACCTTCATTGCAGTCGCTTTGTTTTTGTGCTGTGATCTTTCGTTCTGGCATTGGACGACGATATTAGTAGGTAAGTGGGTGATTCTTACAGCTGAATCAGTAACGTTTATATGTTGGCCTCCATGGCCTGATGCATGATAAGTATCGATCCGCAAATCGTCAGGGTTTATTTCAACTTTTATATCCTCTTCAATCTCAGGGTAGACAAAGACTGCTGCAAAAGATGTGTGACGCCTTTTGTTAGCATCGAAAGGAGATATTCTGACCAGGCGGTGTACTCCTGATTCATGGGTCAGATTGCCGTAAGCATAATTTCCTTCCACTCGGACGGTTACGCTTTTCAAGCCGGCTTCGTCTCCAGGAAGGATATCCAGAATTTCTGTTTTAAACCCTTTTCTTTCTGCGTATCTGAGGTACATCCGAAGAAGCATTTGTGCCCAATCCTGGGATTCAGTACCGCCAGCGCCTGGATGGATAGTCAGGATAGCGTTTAAATGGTCGTCCTTTTCATAGAAAAGTGTTTGGAGTTTAGCATCCGATAAGTATTTTTTAAAAGTCGAAATGCTCTGTTTTAATTCTGCTTCGACATTTTCTCCCTCTTTAAGCAGATCTTCGAAAACTTCAATTTCTTCTTTCAGTTCGATTATTTTTGAAAAAAAATTGACGTCTCTTTCCAACATTTTTTTATTTTGTTGGAGTGATTGGAATTTTTCCTGTTTTTTCCAGATATCAGGGGCGGATAGCTCTTGATTTATAGCATCGATTTCAGCTTTCTTTTGACTCTGGTCAAAGAAAACCTCGTAATTCTTCAAACTTAGAGAAGAGCTCTTTAATTGTGGCTTGAAGCTCAGAAAATCTTTCTTTATTGATAGGATTTTTTTCTTTCATTCTTCCTCTTCAGTACAGTCAGGATAAGAAATAAGATTGATAAAGTCAAGCTTGCCAAAGGAAGAACATCACCATGTTTTGTGTAGAGAGTTAGAGCTTGAGATGGAGTAATGTTCCCTGAAAGAAATGTTTTTGTGTCCAATTTAGATTGGGAGAGAATTCTTCCATAAGGATCGACAATTCCACTTATTCCGGTTGTTGCCGCTCTTAGTAAGAAGCGTCTGTTTTCAACGGCTCTAAATACAGCTATAGAAAAATGCTGGTATGGAGCAGAACTTTTTCCGTACCAACCATCGTTTGTGATTGTAACCAGAAAATTCCCTCCTATTTTAACGAATCTTCGCACAAGATTGGGGAAAATTATTTCATAACAAATTGGCGAGCCGAATTTAATGCCTTCAAATTCGTGAAGGTAGTATTTTTTCCCTGGGGTTAATTCTCCAATTGCATGCGTAAATTTCGAAATAAAAGAAAAGATTTTTTTGTAAGGAGTGTACTCTCCAAAAGGAACAAGATGCATCTTGTAATATTGACTCGTGGAAAGGTTAGGGCTAAGACATAATGCTGTATTATGATATTGAATGCCTTCCTTGGTCTTTGTTGACTCATATGTTCCGAGGAGAAAAGTACATTCTGTTTTTTGAACAAATCGAAAGAGCTTGTCCTTGAATTCTTCATAGATGCCGTAGTGGCAGCTAAAACACAGAGGAACTGATAATTCGGGCCAGATGATTAGACGGCATCCTTGTAGATAAGCCTGAAAGCTTAGTTCGAGATGCTGGTCGAACAGGTCATATATTTTTTGGGGAGATTCTTCATTCCAGTTGGTTTCTGATAGTACATTACCTTGGATAACGGAAGCTTTAAGAGAATTATCGGTTGAATGAATGGGTTTTATAATAGCATATCCCCACAAATGGATTATAAGCACAAGAGTTAATACGGAAAAAAATGGAGCTTTCTTCTTGAAATTTACAGAGAATATGAATGAGCTTTGAAAAAGAAGAAGAATAAAGGAAATTCCATATACACCGGTTATGGAAGCTGTCTGAATAAGGTATATGTTTTTATACTGGCTGTAGCCGATTAGTCCCCAGGGAAAGCCGGTGAAAATGTAGGTTAAGATGTATTCAAAGGAAACCCAGATGAAAGGGGCAAGAAATAAAACAGATTTTGGAAAAGATTGGTGGATTTTGGAATAGGTTAAAGAGAAAAAAGCCCAGAAAAGCGCAAGAAAAAGTATAAGAAGAATATAAATCAGAATGCTAAAGGCCAGGGACAGATTGCCGTAATGAGTTGGGACATCAGGGATCCAGTAGAGAAGTACGGCGTAAAAAGAAAAGCCAGAGATAAGTCCTAGAAGAAAAGATTGTTTAGGATTCTTTTTTGAAATAATGAGTATAATAGGAATAAGCGAAATCCAGGAGAAAAAAGAAAGATTAAACTTTGGGAATGAGAAGGCAGTTAAAGTGCCGCTCAATATAGAAAGAAAAATATCACTTATTCTTATTTTCAAGATTTGACCGCCAAACAGAAATCCAGACTACATCCAAAATTAGAATCCAAAAGTCAGTATTCAGATTTCAGTATCTGACTATTAGTATCTGACTATAAAGTAGTCACTCTTTTTTTTGCCTTCTGATTTTACCAGTTTTGCCTTTATTGCCTCAGCTTGTTCTTTAGTTTCGAAACCCCCGATCCGTATTCGATATATATCTCTTTTATCATTAGGGAATGGGTCAAGCACAATGGAAGAGTAGCCATTATCCTTTAATCTTTGTGCGAGAGATAAGGCGCTTTCTTTAATGTAGAAGGCTCCTACCTGTACATAATAGAGATTTTGTTTCTTTATGGGTGGAGGTGATGGAGGGGGTGCTGGCTTCTCGAGCTCTTTCTTGTCTTTTTCATGGGAAGCCAATTCTTTGCTTATAGAATCTTCGGACTCTTTGACTGTTACGGGTTTTTCCTGCTTGACATTTTCTGTGATATTATGCGTGGCTATTTGGGATGATTTAACAATTTGAGCATGTTTTTTCCCGACAGATACTCCAAGTAGAAAAATAACAATGCCAAGAATTATTATTCCCAGAAAGAGTAAAACAAGCTGAGAGCTGGAAACCTGAAGTTCTCTGTAGTCTTTATTTCTCATCGTTTAATGAGAGTTATTTCTTTTCGTATGTAAATGCTTTTAGCATGTCAATAGGAAGAGGGAAGACAATAGTTGAATTCTTTTCAGTGGCAATTTCTGTTAGGGTCCCTAAAAACCTGAGCATGATGGCTTGAGGGTTTGTCGAGATGATATCTGCAGCTTTGGTTAGTTTGTCTGCTGCTTGAAATTCACCTTCAGCATGGATTATTTTGGCTCTTTTTTCCCTTTCTGCCTCAGCCTGTCTGGCAATGGCCCTGATCATATTATCAGGGAGATCCACATGTTTCATTTCAACCAGTTGAACTTTAATTCCCCAGGGGTCTGTGTGTTTATCTATGATTTCCTGGAGTTTGGCATTTAATTTTTCTCTTTCTGAAAGAAGTCCATCGAGTTCTACCACACCCAAAACACTCCGCAGTGTCGTTTGGGCAAGTTGTGAAGTTGCAAAAAGATAATCTTGGACTTCAATCACCGCCTTTTGAGGCTCCATGACACGAAAATATACAACAGCATTGACCTTGACCGAAACATTATCCTTAGTAATGACATCCTGAGGGGGGATATCCATGACAATGATTCGAAGGCTGATTCTCACCATCTTGTCGATTGGGGCAAATACAAGAATGATACCTGGGCCTTTGGGTTTGCGAAGCACTCGACCAAGCCGGAAAATAACTCCTCTTTCATATTCTTTTAGGATTTTAATAGAGTTCAATAGATAGAGCACGATTATAATTATTACTATTACTGGAAAGGTTAACATTTTTACCTCCTTATGCAAAAGTTAGGTTTTGAATTAAACCATAAGAATTATTCTCTGGTTTTTCCCTAACTATTGTTCTTTATCTAACTTACCTGACTCGTGAATAATCCAGGCTTAATAATCTTTTTATAAAGATATTGTTTTCAATAATATAAGTTCTATTGGATTTTTATGACCTTTATTTTTAAGTTCTTCAAAACTTCGACAACTTTTACTTTTGCGCCTTTGGGAATTTCTTCAGGTGCTTCAGCATTCCATATTTCACCATGGACAAAAACTGTTCCTTCAGGATTCAGGTTTTTCTGGACGGTACCAATTTCCCCGATAAGGCCTTCTTTTCCTGTAGATGCTTTTTTTGAATGTGCTCTAACAGTGATGAAAATCAGGAAAATAATGATTAAAGAAACACCGATAGCAACTGGAATTATAAAATTAAGACTAGGCCGTAATTCTGGTATTGGGCTATTTATGAGCATAGTAGAGCCGACAATCATAGAAATAATTCCTCCTATTGATAGAATTCCATAGCTCTGAATTTTTATTTCCAAAATGAATAAGCCGATAGCCAATAATATCAACATTAAACCTACATAATTTATTGGCAGTATTTGAAAGGCAAATATTGCAAGAAGAAGTGAGATTGCTCCTACCACTCCCGGGATAATAGCTCCGGGATTTGAAAATTCGAAATATAGCCCCAGTAACCCTATCATGAAGAGGATATAAGCCAGGTTTGGGTTTGAAATAGTAAGCAGAAATTTCTGTCTGGCTGACATTGAAATTTCAGTAATCTCATCGCCTTCAAGTTCAAGAAGTAGTTCTTCTCCATTAAATCTTTTGATGGATCTGCCATTGAAATAATCAATGATTTCCTGTTCATTATTAGCTATTAAGTCAATTAGATTTCCTTCCAGGGCCTCTTTTTCTGTGTAAGACAAACTTTTCCTGACAGCATCCTCAGCCATTTTTGTGTTTCTGCCTCTTTTTTCGGCTATGCTCTTGATATAGGAGGCTGCATCATGTGTGACTTTTTCTTCCATGGTTTTATCCATCTGCTGTCCTGTGATGGATACCCCAACAGGATGAGCTGCACCTGTATTGGTTCCGGGAGCCATGACAAAAATGTCACATGCAATAGCGATGAAAAAACCTGCAGAAGCAGAACGACCCCCGCTGGGAGTAACATAAGCAGCAACGGGAACTTCAGAACTCAAGATTCTTTCAATGATTTCTCTCATGGAGGAGTCTAAACCTCCAGGTGTGTTGAGGGATATGATGATTAAGTGGGCGTTTTCTTTTTCTGCTCTGTCAATAGAATTCCGGATGTATTCTGAGGTAACTGGATGGATTGCGGCATTAACTGTGATCTTCAGAATTGAAGCATTGCTAAGAAGCGGAAAAATAAATATAAGAAGGGAAATAAGAATATTTTTTTTCACCGTGACTTAATTATAAAAAGGAGACTGCCATAAGTCAATAATTTATCTTGACTTTTCATTTTTAATAAATTAATTATAATTAATTATAAGGAGATTTTAATGATCAAGAATGATATCGCCCTAGCTATCGAAGAAGGATCTGAATTTACTAAGGCAAAATCATTGTTAATTGTTGAAATTATCCTTACTTCTTTAAAGGAAGCTCTTAGGAGTAATGAGAAAATAGAAATTAGGGGTTTTGCAAGTTTAAAGGTTGTTCCAAAAAAAACTGGATATGGAAGAGATATTCGTCGTAAGAAGCAGATAAAGATCAAAAAAGGAAAAAGGATAAAATTCAGACGCGGCCAGGAATTAAAAAATATTTAAAACAGTTTTTGCCTTTTACCCAATTCTTTTTATGTTGTTTTTCTGCATTGTAATAGATTCTAAATAGCAACTTCCGGGTGAATACTGAAAAGAAGTCATGAGCAAATATAAAGTAAAACCTCTTCTTCCTGAAGACCTTAACACTTATTCTCTGCAGTCAAGAAAAAGTAAGGTGGACATTGATAGATTTGCTCGGCCTTTTAATCAGGATAAAGGTTTTAGAAATTTTATTGAGAGTTTTCCTAATATTCTGGCAGGGAGAGAGTATAAAGAATTTATTGCTTTAGTCAAACTGGCAAAAAAAAATGGCAGGGCTATTATTTTAGCTCTGGGGGCCCATGTCATAAAAGTGGGCTTGGCTCCGATTATTACAGATTTGATGAAAGAAGGATGGATAACAGCATTATCCATAAATGGGGCTGGTATTATTCACGATTTTGAGATTGCTTTTGCAGGCAAGACTTCTGAGGAAGTTGATATTCAAATCAGGGATGGTCAGTTTGGGATGGCTCAAGAAACAGGTGAAATGCTGAATGTTGCCATAAATGCCGGAGGGAAAGAGGACCTTGGGTTGGGAGAGGCTGTAGGAAAAATGATAGCAGCTTCTGATTTTCCATATAAGAGTTATAGTTTATTAGCAACTGCATATGATCTAAATATTCCCGTCACTGTACATGTAGCTATTGGCACAGATATAATTCATTTTCATCCAGATGTAAAAGGGGAGGAGTTGGGTAAGGCCACTTTGAGAGATTTTTTCCTATTCTGTTCAATTGTTAAGGAAATTAATGGAGGAGGAATTTTTCTCAATGTTGGTTCTGCGGTGATTCTTCCTGAAATTTTTCTTAAGGCCGTATCTTTTGTCAGGAATAAAGGAAATGTTCTTGATAATTTTTCTACAGCGGTTTTCGATTTTATACATCATTACCGGGCCTACCAGAATGTGGTTAAGAGGCCTTTAGGAAATAAGGGGAAAGGGTTTTATTTTATCGGCCATCATGAGATTATGATTCCTCTTTTTGCAGCTTCGTTAAAAGCAGAATGAATTCAGGCTTCTAAAAATACGATTTAGAATTGACTTAAAATCAAAATCAAATTTGGAAATTTGACCCTTGATATTTGATTTTGTAATCCAATATTAAATTTCTATAGATCCTTTCTGTCTGTTCTATAGTACTCTCGATTATACCGGATGTGTCGACAATATAATCGGCATATTTTAACTTTTTCTCAGGAGTTAACTGGCTTTTCATTTTCTTTATTGCTTCGGTTTTACTGATTTGGTCTCGTTTTATCAATCGTTTGAGCTGTATCTCTTGCTTGCAATATACAACAATGATTTTGTCAAAAAAATTAGCAAGGTTTGCCTCTATGGTCAATGCAGCTTCAGAAATAAATATTTTATATTGACCTTTTTCTTGAAGATCTTGGATGATATTTTTTTGTCTTTTGAAAACGAGAGGATGAATGATTCGGTTCAGAAAAAGCCTTTCTTTTTCCTCAGAAAAAACAACAGTTCCTAACTTAGAGCGGTTGATTGTGTTATTTTTATTGAGTATATCTTTGCCGAAGTGGGATACGATTTTTTCCCATGCGAATTGTCCGGGTTCCATAAGCTGATGTGCTATTTTGTCGGCCTGATTAATATAACAGCCGAGTTCTTTTAAAACGTCTGCTACAACAGATTTTCCCGAAGCAATTCCTCCTGTTAAAGTAACAATCAGCATTAGCTCTTTAGAGTTTATAGGTTTTTTATTCTTCGGAAACGAATTGAAACTCTTCACTAAAACAAAGAGCAACTCCCTGTTTTTTATCCTTTTTATCAGATTTTTTAAGGCGAACTGTTAGTCCTCCAAGAGAAAGTTTTGTCTTTTTGCCTTCCGTTAATTTAGGAGGTAAATCGATAACGAGATTGATCTTAGATCCGACTGTAATTCCTGAATCGAGACAGAAATAAGCTCCTGTTGAACTTATGTTTTCAAGAGTTGTTTTCTCTTTAAATTTTATTCCCTTGGGGAGCTTCCCTTTGGCAATAGCCTCTAAGGGGATTTCGAATCTCCATTCCTTTCTGCGATCGCTTATAATCTTGGCAAGATTCTTTTCTAGGATAGGAGTTTTTTTTGTAGGTTTTTTTGAAGTGGATTTTTTTGTCATTGTTGCCTCGTGAAAATCATAAGTGAATCAAAATAGGGCAGAATTAATAGCGTACAAAGCAAGTTGAAGCCTGCTGTGAGTGTCAAGCTTTGCATAGATACTTTTTATATGTGATCTGACAGTGTTCTTACTAATGAACATGACCTCAGCAATTTCATCATTGCTCTTTCCCTGGCCGATGATTCTCAGAACCTGAAATTCCGTAGGGGTGAGTTGATCAAGTGTTTTTTCTTTTAGATCCCGCCCTACAACGGAAATGATACGATCCATTATACTGCTCATCTTGTCTCGAGGCAGCCAGATTTCTTCATTGTTAATAACACGAATAGCCTCTGCGAGTTGATTGGAAGGATCGTTTAGATCAAAGTAACCTCTTACACCTGAATTCATGAGGCTGACGATTTCTTCATGGGAAGGGATGTTTCCTAAAAGCATAAGTTGTAACTTTTTCTGGTCCTCGGAGATGTCTTTAATTGCTTTACAAACTTCTCGTATATTAGGAAGCGGTTCTGAATTGGTAAAAAGAATAACATTGGGTTTGATGTTTTTTATTGATTCTAAGAAAGTATCTATTGTGTTTTTTTCTATTTTAACTATTTCTATATCTGATGCTGATTCTACTGCTTTTAGGATGCCAGAGAGGATTAAATCCGATGTGCAGTAAATGAGAACATTTATCTTTTTATCTTTTAAAACTGGAGGTCTTTTTTCACTCATCGTTCTTTCTTTTCACCATAACCCTTTAAGCGATTTGAATTTCTCAAGTAATTTTATTCTTTTATGGTATGTTATAAAAACAAAAATTTGTTGTCAAGCTAAATAAGTCCTGTAATTCCCCTGAAAATTTATTCTCATCTTTTTCCATTCATGGCTTCTGGATAAGTAAAACATCATTTAGCACTAATGAAATATGGGAATCAGTGGAAACTAAAGTTATAAAAATGGTAATTTGTCATTTGACTCCAGGTTATAAAAAAGAGTAAATTCCATGATATTTATAACTTTAAGTGGTTTTCTTCCATTTTATTTTGGTAATAAACATTAACAGCGATTTTTACTGCATACTGCTTACTGAAGACTGAGGGCTGGAAGTATGCCCTTTCAATGAGAGAATCTTGCACAGAAATAAGGAATTTAGTATAGTCATCTGAACATGTACATAGTTTATTCATTTTTTCTTTTTTTTGTGATTCTTGGCTATATTCTTATATATTTCGTTAAACTGAAATTACTCAAAAGGGAAAACATCTATCTCTGCGAAAGACTCGGATTTCGGCTTCCCAGGGGAAAAAACCAGAGAAAATCTCTCTGGATTCACGCAGTTTCAGTTGGTGAAGTTCTCTCACTTCAGAATTTAACCATAGAGATTAAGAAAAAACACCCGGATTGGGTCATTTATTTTTCTTCTCTTACAAATACGGGTATGCGTATGGCAAAAGAAAAATTGTCTGAAGCAGATAATATCTTCTTTATACCAATAGATTTCCCATGTGTTACAAGAAAATTTTTTAAAGCCCTTAAACCCAGACTCTTTATATTGGCAGAATCAGAGTTCTGGCCAAATCTCTTAAAGACAGCAAAGGAATATACGAATGGAGTTCTGCTTATCAATGGCAGAATTTCTACGGATTCATTTAAACGATTCAAAAAGTTCAAGTTTTTAATGAAAAAAGTTCTAAGTAATATAGACTTTTTTCTAGTCCAGACAGAGAGAGAGAAAGAAGGCCTTGAGAAGATTGGAATATCTCCAGAATATATCGAAGTTTCAGGAAACCTTAAATCAGAAATTAGTCTCCCTGTACTCGATGAAAAAAGCATACGGAAATTGAAAAAAGACCTGAGCATCCCAGAAACAAAGAAAGTTATTCTGGCTGGAAGCACTCGGAAGGGGGAGGAAGAAAAACTTCTCGAAGCATATGCAAAGGCAAAGGAAATTAGAAAGGATATTCTTCTTATCCTTGCTCCACGCTACCTTGAGAGAGCTTGTGAAATAGAGAGAATTTGTAAAAAATTTTCATTCAATGTAATGAAAAGGACTTCAGTTTCTCAAGGGCTGCAGTGGGATATATTGATATTAGATAGTCTTGGGGAACTTGCACAGTTTTATGCTTTATCAGATGTTTCCTTTATAGGGGGAAGTCTGGTCCCATGGGGAGGGCAGAATCTACTTGAGCCAGCGTTTTACAGTAAACCAATTTTTTTCGGACCCCATATGGATAATTTTGCATATCTTGCTGAGAAGTTTGTCAATTCTGGAGCTGCACAAATAATTTATAAAGATGAGGAATTGGTTGGACTATTTCTGTTTAAGGACGAGAACTGGTTAAGAGAAATGGGAAATAAGGCAAAAAAAATCCTGAATTCATTACAGGGAGCTACGAAGAGAACACTTGAAGTCATTGAAGACTGGATGGCTGATTCCTAGAGGATATTTCATATGCTAAATATTTTTCAGAAATTGAAATCTTCATATTTTGTTTTAATATTGATAATTGTCTTGTTTTTTTCTTTTGTCCAACATCCAGTTTATGCAGAGGATTCTGTTTCTGAGCACAGGTTTAATAAAGAGTTTCTGAGTAATTTTAAGGATGATTTTGTTAATGTCATCGAATCCCCAGGGCATTGGAGCTCTAAGGATATCTTAAGTTTATCGATTATTATTGGAACTGGAACTTTACTGTATGCAGTTGACCAGGACTTTCAAGACTGGTTTCAGGATAATCGCAGTCCTACTTCGGATGATATTTCTGGTTTTGTTTCTCCTCTTGGAAAAGGACTTTTTTTGGGTTTGCTGGCAGGTTCATTGTATGTTTCTGGAGAAATTTTTGACCGTGATGATCTGAGAAAAACGGCTCTGTTAAGTCTTGAGAGCTGGTTGACATCAGGGGTTATTGTCTTGGGACTAAAGTTTGTTACAGGAAGAGCAAGGCCAGGGGTAGGTGAGGGGTGTTATGCTTTCCATCCGTTCTCTTTTAAATCCAGTTACAATTCATTCCCGTCAGGGGATGCGGCTTCGGCATTTGCTGTGGCGGCAACAATAGCAGATCAGTCCGATAGTTTTTCAATTGATTTTTTAGCTTATAGTCTAGCCACTCTAGTGAGTATATACAGGATCCATGACAACAAACATTGGGCGTCTGATGTTTTTATTGGGTCTTCCATTGGTTATTTTGTAGGGAAAAAAATTTCGGATTTAAGGCGGAGGCAGGATTCAAAAGATTTCAGAATTGGCTTCCAGTTTTCTCCGAATGAGCAGTCTATTTCTATTTCTTTCTGTTTTTGATTGACTCGGTAGTTGTGAATGCTTGGTCCTTCTTTTTATCTGGTTACATAACTTTTCTTGGAAGGAGAGGATTTAATCTGATCAGAATTTTATATGTAGAAATTCCACTCCATCTGGCAATCTCATCAGCTGTTATATTGTCCTTTCCTTGAGAGCCCATGGCCGTAAGCATTTGCTTTAATTACAGCCAGTACAGGAAGCCTGCTCTTTTTTTCTTCCTTCAATTTCCTAACGTGGATTATTCACGAGTTGACCCAACCATCATGTGGAGAAGTTTTTATGAATAATCCAGGCTGGACTTTGAGTGGGCTATTTTATATATTTATTCGCAGGTGTGTTTTAAGAGGAGCAGAAAATGGAGAAAGTAATTACTCGAAGAGATTTTATAAAAAAGTCATCAAAGATTGCTGTTGTTACCGGTTGCGGAATACTGCTAAAAGGATGCAGCACAAAACAGGAGTTCGATATAGTCATTAAGGATGGATGTATCTTTGATGGTCTTGGAAATGAAGCATTTGTTTCGGATATTGGAATAAGCGAAAATTTTATTAAGTATATAGGGAAAATATCCAGTTCTAGGGGAAAGTCTATTATTGAGGCGAAAAATCTTAGTGTATGCCCTGGTTTTATTGATGCCCATGATCACACGGATGTAGGGCTTCTGGTGAATCCAAAAGCGGAAAGCTCTATCCGTCAGGGCATCACCACTGTTATCAGTGGGAATTGTGGAGCTTCTCCTTTTCCTATTGCTGAAGAAATATTTGAGGAAGCAAAAGAGAATATGAAGGAAGAATATCAAATAGATCTAACATGGAGAGATATCAAAGGATTTTTCTCAGCGTTGGAGGAAAAGGGAATTACTATCAATTATTCTACTCTGGTTGGCCAGGGTTCTATCAGAGGAGCAGCCATGGGATTCAATGACAGGCCTCCAAAAGCCGAGGATCTGGAAATGATGAAGGGTTTGGTAGAAGAGAACATCAAAAATGGTGCAGTCGGTCTTTCAAGTGGTCTTGAGTATGCACCTGGGAGCTATGCTCAGGCTGATGAAATAACTGAGTTGTGCAGAGTAGTTGCCCAATATGATGGAGTGTATGCTACTCATATGCGTGATGAGGGGGATTATTTGCTTGAGTCTTTAGATGAGAGCATTGATGTTGCGCGTAAGACAGGAATTAGCCTCCAAATTTCACATTTTAAGGTTGCTTATCCCCGTAATTGGCATAAGGTTGATGAAGCCCTGGCTAAGGTTGAGAGTGCGAAGAAAGAGGGGATTTCAATCTTTTGCGACAGGTATCCTTATATTGCCGGATCTACCGGCCTCAGTTTTAATTTTCCTCTTTGGGCAAGACAGGGAACAACGGATGAATTTTTAGCGCGATTGAAAGATGTTTCGCTTGAAAGCAGGTTGCGTGCTTATATTGATGAAAGAAAAGAGAAACTTGGTTCATGGGATAAAGTTATTATTTCGTCTGTTATCACGGATAAGAATAGAGTTTTTGAAGGTATGAACATCCTGCAGGGAGCAAAAGAAACAGGGAAAGATCCTTTCGTGTTTATGAGAGATCTTCTGATAGAAGAGAGAAACAGAGTGGGAATGGTTATATTCATGATGAAAGAGGAGAATTTAAAGAAAATTCTGGCGCATCCTCTTGTGGGAGTGGGTTGTGATGGTTCAGCTATTGCTCCTTATGGTTTATTGGGGAAAGGGAAGCCTCATCCACGTAGTTATGGGACTTTTCCAAGGGTTCTGGGAAAATATATCCGTGATAAAAAAATTGTTTCAATGCCTGAAATGGTGAAAAAGATGACATCTATTCCTGCTAAAAAATTTGGATTTGTTAATAGAGGCGTGCTTAAAAGCGGATATTTTGCAGATATTGTTTTATTTGATAAAAATAAGGTTATTGATAAAGCTACATGGAAAGATCCTCATCAATATCCTGAAGGGATTGAATATGTACTTGTTAATGGTAAAGTCGTAATTAAGCGAGGTGAACATACAGGAGAGCTGCCAGGAAAAATCTTACGCAAGCATGTATAACAAATTTCCCTTGATCAAGAGAAATTCATGAAAAAGGCCATTATTGTTTATACGTTTATTTTTTGTTTAGGAGTTTTATGTGTTTTAGCCTGTGAAAATCAAGATCGGCAGAAGTCTCCTGGATTAAACTGTAATCTCAGTTATAGAGCTTTGCAGCCAGGAGAAGTAGTCAAAGTTATTTTAAAAGCAAGCCCAGGTGTTCAAAAAGCCCAAATTCAGTTTTCAGGTGTGAAATATCCAATGGGACCAGGCGAAAACTCCTGTGAATTTATGTCTTTAATCGGGCTTGATCTTGGTATGAAACCTGGAGTCAGGGAGATAGGGATCACTGCATTTTATAAGGATGGGACTACAGAGAGAATCCAAAAAGAGATTTATGTTATCAATAAGCAATTTCCATTGAGAAAATTGTGGGTTAATGAGAAATTTGTCACTCCGCCTCAGAAAGTTCAAGAGAGAATAAGAGTGGAATCAGAACTTCTTGGAGTTATCTACGATATTTTTACACCTCAATGGCTGGGAGATGGTCCGTTCATTATCCCTTCTGTAGGGAAAGTATGGCCTAATTTTGGAGAACGGAGAATTTTTAATAATAAACCACGTTCTTCTCATAGCGGTGTGGATATATCGCTGCCATTCGGTTCGCCCGTCAAGGCTTCGAATTCTGGAGAGGTTGTTCTTGCAAATAATCTGTATTTTGCAGGCAATACAGTAATCATTGACCATGGTCTGGGTGTCTTTACGCTCTATTGCCATTTTTCTAAAATAAGAACATCAAGAGGTGTTTTTGTAAAAAAGGGTGATATTATTGGAGAAATTGGTGCTACTGGAAGAGTAACTGGGCCGCACCTCCACTGGGGCATCAAGATTTTGGGGAATCGTGTAGATCCTTTTTCTCTTCTTGATTTAGATTTAAAATAAGATGGTAATCAAACAAAATTCTAAATTATGTAACATCCAGTTATAGCTGCATTTCTATAGTAATATAAGGAGACAGGATGAAAGAAGATAGGGATTTTGATTTAAGCTCGCCTATGGTGAAAGCCATAAAAAAGGCTTATAAAGAGGGAGAGGAAGATGAAGTCTTGGAGCCAATCATTGCTATTGACTCTTCAGACCAGCCTGTTGGAAGGCTGGAGAATGGAGACTATATTATTTTCTACGATATTAGAGGGGAAAGAGAGGTTGAACTGACGAAGAGCCTTATTGAAGAGAAATTTCCCCACTTTGTTCGGAAGAAGAATCTAAAACTGAATTTTGTAACCATGATTGAGTATAATTCTGTATTGGATGTAAAAGTGGCATTTCCCCCCGATGGAAAGATTAAAAATACTTTTACTGAAGTTGTTTCGAAAGCAGGTTTAAGGTTTTGCAAGATTGCAGAATCTGAAAAAGCTATTCATATCACTTACTTTATAAACGGAAAGAATGAACAACCATTTCCAGGAGAAGAAAGAATAATTGTTACCTCTATGGAAGCTGTTTCTTCCTGTGAGCTTTCACCGGAGATGAAAGCTGAAGAAATAGCCATGGAAGTTTTATCAAAGCTCAAAGATACTTCCTTGCAGGTCATCATAGTAAACCTTGCAAACGTGGATGTAGTTGGCCATATTGAAGATAAGGCTGCTGTTATAAAAGCAGTTGAAGTAGTTGACCGTGAGTTAGGAAAAATTTCCGGCCACTGCTGTTCCCAAGGAGTAACACTTGTGGTTACTGCAGATCATGGGAGCGCAGAAGAATGGCTATATCCTGATGGGACTATTAATACAGGGCATACGAGGAATCCTGTTCCGTTTATTCTTGCAGATTTTTCCTTAAAAAATCCGAACCAGTGGAGTCTGAAGCAAGAAGGAGAGCTTGGAGATATTGCTCCCACACTCCTTGAATTATTGAAGTTAAAAAAGCCTGCGGAAATGACAGGAGAAAGTTTGCTAATAAATTCCTGTATCAACAAAAAATTTAAGCAGCGAGTTCTTCTTCTTATACTGGACGGATGGGGAATTCGGAAAGAAAAAAATGGTAACATGATAGCTGAGGCTGGAACGCCGAACTTTGACAGTATGTGGTCCAAATTTCCTCATGCCTTATTAAAATCATCAGGAGAAGCTGTCGGAATGCCTTCCCATGCTGTAGGTAATTCTGAAGCTGGTCACCTTCACATAGGAGCTGGGAGGAGGGTACTATTAGATAGAGTTAAAATAGATAGAGCCATCGAAGATAGGAGCTTTTTCTCAAATGAATCTTTCTGCTGGGCAATGAAGAGAGCAAGAAGTGAGAATAAAGCGCTTCATCTTTTAGGAATTGTTTCCCACTACAGTTCTCATGGATCAATCAGGCATCTTTTTGCCTTGCTCCGTATGGCTAAAGAACTGGATTTAAAAGATGTTTTTATACATGCCTTGATTGGCAGGAGAGGTGAAAGGCCTGAAAGTGGAGCTGTTTATATCAGTAAGATCGAAGAGATGTGCAGGTCTCTTTCTGTTGGGAAAGTCGCTACGGTTATAGGAAGATTCTGGGCATTAGATCGGGAAGAATATTGGGACCGTATTGAAAAAACTTATAGAGCTTTGGTTTATGGTGATGGAACCAGGGTATTGATTTAAAATAGGAAGAAGTTTTAAAGTAAAAAAGATGATATTGAATTTTAAGAAAATACAGGGAACTTTTTTTAGATATCTACGTATTTATTATTTAAAGAGTTAGGCAGAAAATGAGTGTTGAAATAAGAAATATATGTTTTAGTTATGGAAAAATTAAGGCTTTGGATGGGATCGATCTGAGTTTGCCTAAAGGAGCCGTCGGACTTCTAGGCCCCAATGGGGCAGGGAAAAGCACGCTGCTTCGTATCCTCCTTGGGTTTCTTACTCCGGATAGGGGGGAAGGTCAAGTTCTTGGATATGATATCAAGACACAGCAGGCTGTGATTCGCAAATTTGTTGGTTATATGCCAGAAGATGACTGTTTAATCCCAAGTATGGATGCGGTTTCCTTTACATCATACCTCGGTGAGTTGTCAGGAATGCCTCGCCAGGAAGCTATGAAGCGTGCGCATGAAGTACTTTTTTATGTGGGTTTGGAGGAAAGCCGGTACCGTAATCTTGAAACTTATTCAGGAGGAATGAAACAGAGGCTGAAGCTTGCACAGGCTATTGTACATGATCCAAAGCTTATTTTTCTCGATGAGCCAACAAGCGGTCTGGATCCACAGGGAAGAAAAGAAATATTAGAACTTATCATGGATGTATCTTCTAAGAAGGATATCCAGGTTTTTGTTTCTTCCCACATTCTTTCAGATATTGAATCTGTTTGTTCTTATGTTGTGATTTTGAACAAAGGAAAACTGGCTTCCCAGGGAAAGATCAGCGATCTAAAGCAGGTCAATTACAGCCTTTATGAAATAAAAATCAAAGGAGACTCAGAAGATTTTGTTAAGAGACTGAGAGATCTCCAGTGTAGAGTAGAGGAGACCGAAGACGGAATAATGAAAGTATATCTGCCTCCAGATAAGGGACCACAGGAAATATTCAAGATTGCTGCAGAAGGAAAAAATCAAATAAGACATTTCGAAAAAAGCCAGACTTCTCTTGAAGATGTTTTTGCAAGTTTAGTGGGAGTTGATTGATGCCGATCAGAGAGAAAGGCTATACTCACTGGGATGGAGAATTTCAGCCTAAAAAATTTTTTTGGTGGCCGATTACTCGTTATGGAATCAAGTTAACCTTTAAGAAAAAGTTTTTTAAATTTGTTTTTTTCATGACGCTTGTGCCTGCTGTTGTTTATCTCGCAGTAATTTATGTTTCAGAAAGATTGGATGATTTCAGTTTCATGATTAGGGAATCAGCCCCTTTATTACAGGTTAATCCAGCATTTTTTAAATCTTATTTTACCAGCGAGTTTCTGCTTTTTATGATAGTCATAATCATGTTGTTCTGTGGCGCCGGCCTTATTTCTGACGATCTGAAATATAATTCGCTTCAGTTGTACTTTTCCCGGCCCATCACTAAAAAAGATTATTTTATTGGGAAATTTGCTGTTATTGTTTTTTTCTTGTCCATTTTGACTCTCATCCCCGGCCTTATTTTTATTGTCATGAAGCTCATTTTTTCAGGAAGTTTTAAATTTCTTGCTTCCTATCCCTGGCTGCCTTTTTCGGTAATAGGTTATTCAGCCTTAATAACTTGTTTTTTCGCTTTTTATACACTTTTCCTTTCCTCCGTCAATAAGAACAGGAGGTATGTGTCGATTCTCATTTTTGGCCTCTATGTTTTTTCTGATATTCTTTTTGGAATTTTTTTCGGCATCTTTGGCAAACAATATTTTGCACTTCTTTCTATTAAGGTTAATCTGCAGCAGGTTGGAGCCTGCATTTTTGGACAGAAAACTCCGTATCATGTGCCTTGGTTTTATTCATTATTAATAATTACTGGAATATGTGTATTAGCTGTTAGTGTTTTGAAAAAGAAAATCAAGGGAGTTGAGATCATAAAATGAAGCCTGTTATTGAGACTCGAAACCTTTCCAAGTGGTATGGAAATGTTCTGGGCTTGAGTGATGTAACTCTTCAGATTGAACCCGGGATAACAGGTATTTTAGGCCCAAATGGTGCAGGAAAATCCACTTTTTTGAAGCTAATCAGCGGTCAGATAAAACCAAATATTGGAACTGTTAGTATTAAAGGGGAAAAAATAAGAAATAATTATCTACTCTTTTCCATAATCGGGTTCTGCCCGGAGCAGGATTCATTCTATGGAGAAATGACAGGCTGGCAGTTTATAAGCAGTCTTTTAAGACTTCATCATTTATCTCCCTTAGAAATCGAGAGTAAAGCAAAAAAAGCTCTCGAGATCGTAGAGTTGATAGAGGATAAAGACAGAGTGATAAAATCTTACAGCCGCGGAATGCGTCAAAGATTAAAGTTTGCTCAGGCTATTGCACATGAGCCCGAAATCATGATTCTTGATGAACCTCTTAACGGTTTGGACCCTCTCGGCAGGCGTAAAATAATTCGTCTTATAAAATCATATAAGGAAGAGGGAAGAACAATAATTGTGTCCAGCCATGTTTTGCCCGAGATTGAGGCTATGACTAAGAAGATTATTCTTATCCATCAAGGGAAGATTTTTGCCCAGGGTGATATTCATTATATTAGAGATTTGATAGAAACCCATCCTCATATGATCTACATTAAGTGCAGTAATCCTCGTGTGCTTGCTTCGAAATTTATAAATGAAGATTTTATCTTGAATGTCGACTTCACTTCTGCAGAAGACTCAGTCATTATAAAAACCAGGGATAGGGACAAGTTTTTTAGCTTATTGCCTGCCCTTTTTATTGAGAATAACATAGAGGTTAAAGAGATCACTTCGCCTGATGATAATCTTCAGGCTGTTTTTGATTATTTAATAGGAAAATAATAAAATGAATCCGGACGAGAGAGGGAAACTTCGGTTTTTTCTGAATTCGATAAGATATGTATTTACTTTCTTCTTTTCTCTAGGCAAAAGGGCCCGAAAGACAAAAGTTTTTTATTTAATTAGTTTTTTACCGGTTTTGATGTCTATGGTCATCAAGTTTACTCAAATTTTTTATGATAGACAGTTTATAGAAGGAATATATATTTTTTCCAATATGATAATGACGTTTTATCTGCAGTTTTTAATCCTAATTTTGGCTCTTTTCTTTGGAACTTCTGTCTGTTCGGAGGAATTAGAAGGGAAAACACTTACTTATTTAACAACCCGACCGGTTCCGAAATCATCTATTATACTTGGCAAATATGCAGCCTACACATCTTTGACCATTTTAATGACAGTTACAGGAGTAGTATTCTCTTTTTTAATCCTGAATGTGAACGACCTACTTAATCTGTCAATATATAAAATTCTTTTTCGGGATACAGCTGTTTTATGTTTGGGGATTATCTGTTACACATCATTTTTTACTTTTATAGGAACTTTCCTGAAGAAATCGATTATGTTTGGGCTGATCTTCAGCTTCGGCTGGGAAAATGTCATCCAATACTTTCCTGGATCCACCCAGCGATTTGCCATTGCACATTATCTTAAGTCAATACTCCCCGCGGCATCCCCGGGAGGAAGGTTCTCCTTTCTTTTATTCAGACTGGAACCAACCACTCCTGCTATAGCAATAGGAATGCTGTTACTCATCACAGCTGTTTTTATTACTTTAGCCTGTATTGTTTTTAGCTTAAAAGAATATATTTTTGAAGATTAAATTTGACCTTTTATTTAATTGGAGATGCTGGCAAATCTTCTTTGAGTTTGACCATGAGTTCTTCAGGAATGCTGGCAGAGATTTTCACATAGTCCTCGGTTGATGTAATCTGTATCTTGTTTACAAGTTCACCTATCTCTGGTTTTTCATTTGCTGCCATTGCCCCAAAAGCTTTAAGCCCGTTAAGCATGTCGGCAATTTGCTGGTTCTTGGCGGTATCGCTGCTTATTCCCTTTATTTCAGCAATGATATTCTGATTTTTGTAATCAAAATTGAGAAACACGGTATTCACTGCTTCTAAAGCACTGAGCATGGGCTTGCCGGATATTGCCTTGCTTACAACATCGGGGGGGATAGAAACAGCGCCCCAGAAGATTGTATCTTTATTGCTTTTTGCAAGGAGAGCTGAAAGTTCTTCGTTTTTGTAAATGTTTTCACCCTTATTCTGAACAATATCCAGCACAGATTTAACTCCCGATTCGTTGCCGGCAACTATGTTTGATTCATCGATAAAAGCAAAACATCCATCATTTTTTTCTGATTCCTTATAAATTGTCATTCCGTTGTAATCTTCTTCTGTGAATTCAGCTTCTGATTCTTCTTTAATCATGGAGAGCAATGTATCTTTGTTGTACTTTAGATTAATGATTGCAACCCCTTTCCCATCATCTAAGCTGGCTGTGATTCCGACTGCGATTAAATAAATATCTTTTTGCGGATCGATTCCTGATTTTTCAACAAATTCTTGATATTTTTCGTAATCTTTGTTCTCTGTAATGGCATTTGTTACAGATTCTATTCCCATTGCCTTGTGAAAATCGATAAAGAGAATGCCTTTTACGTCTTTAGGAATCAGCTTTAGCATGTCTTCTGCCGAAGCAGAGCCTGCCTTGGGAGCTACTGCCATTTTCCCGCAGGAAGTTAGGAAAAATGCAGCAAGGAATAAAATCATAAATATTTTCAGGCTTTTTTTCATTTGATCTCCTCCTTTTATTGTGAATAAATTTCTTTAAAAATAGAGTTTTTGGAACTATACCAAAAAAATATAGTTTGGGCAAGCGGTACTCACACATCCATCAGGCCAGACTTCGTCGGCTTGCTATGAGGGTAAAAAATGACGATAATAGATTCGATGGTATAAAAATGTCACATAAGAACATTGAAAGCAATAGCCCATTCCAGCAGCTTGTGCAGGGGCGTAAAAGTATACGCAGGTATCTGGATAAATCGGTCGAAAGGGAAAAAATTCTATTATGTCTTGAGGCTGCACGGCTGGCGCCATCTGCAGAAAATGCCCAGCCGTGGAGATTCCTGGTCATCGATGACCCTGATATTAGAGTTAATTTTGCAGAAGAAGTTTTTTCTGGGATTTATTCTGTATCAAAATTTGCGGCTAAGGCTCCGGTTCTTATTCTGATACTAGCTAAACTTGGTTTCATTGTCCATCGGCTTGGAAAACAAATCCAGAATATTAACTTTCATCTTCTTGATACTGGAATTGCAGGAGAGCACATGGTTCTCCAGGCTGAAGAACTCGGTCTCGGGACTTGCTGGATAGGATGGTTTAATACCAGGAAGGCCAGAAAATTTTTCAAGATTCCGAATAGATACAAAGTTATATCCCTTCTTGCTATGGGATATTATGAGAAAAAACCTTCAAGAGAAAGAAAAAGAAAGATGCTGGAAGAAATTGTCTGGTTTAACAGAATCGAATAGTAAGTTTAATTGCTGATAATAGATTTAGATTATATTATCGATATTATTGAGGATAAACTAGTTTTGAGGGTTTCATAGGGAACGATAAAAACTATTTGGTATTATATTAATTCTATCAGCAATTTTTATGAATAATGCACGTTTAGATATTCTTCAACAAGACTCAAAGCTTTTTTGAAATATTCTTTATCTTCTCCGAGGCCGAAGCGAATGTGGAAGTCCACTTCAAACTGATCCCCGGGTTGGATGAGGACGCTTTTCTCCTCACGTATTTTGTGTCCTAATTCAGTTGAGTTGATGTTAAGGTTATATCTTGGAAAGGCTATGGCTCCTGCTTTAGGAGGAACACAATGAAAGAGTCCGTGCTGTTTTTTCATCCATGACTCAAGAATTGAGAAGTTTGTTCTTATGATATTGCGTGTTCTTTCAAGTATTTTTGCTTTGTTTGCAGGTGCAAGTGCAATTCGGGCAAGCCGGTCGCTTAATGCGCTTATTGTAATTGTGGTATAATCTTTATATTGCCATGTTTTATTGATTATATCTTCTGGTGCCACAATCCATCCTACTCTCAGGCCTGGAAGTCCATAAGCCTTGGAAAAACCGGAGGTTACTATGGCTTTTTTGTAAGTCCCCCAGAATGTTGGTGTTATTTGACCGTCATATTCTGCTCCCTGATAAACTTCGTCTGAAATGATCCATGCATCTGCCCATTCAGCGAGTTCTATGATTATTTTTCTTGCCTCTTCATTTAGTTGACATCCCGTTGGATTGTTGGGATTTGTGATAGAGATTATTTTTGTCTTTTTTGTTACGAGTTTCTTCAACTCATTCAAATCCGGATTCCAGTCAAGGTCTTCTTTGAGAAAAAATGTATTAACATTAGCTCCAAATGCTTTCATTAGGCCTCGTATTTGCATGAAGTTTGGGAGCATAAAAATTGTCTCATCGCCTGGCTCGATATTTGCCCATATCAAAAGAAAATTAGCTTCGGCTGAGCCTGATGTAACCAGAATATTTTCTGCATTGGCACCAGGATAATTTGAGCATATTGCTTTTTTTAATTCTGGAGTTCCATTGGTCTGAATGTAACCAAGTTTAGTATTTAATATATGTTCAAATTCATCTGGACTAATGAGTTGTTTAAAGGTATAAGAATGCACACCGCTTTCCGAAATGTTATAATCGACAAGATGCTCCCATTCCGATTGCCAGCGTTCCATTTTAAATGTTTCAATATTCATAATGCACTCCTTTATCTGTTTTTTTTATGAATAATCCACATCCACTTGAATTATTCATGAAAACTGCAAACAACTAAGATTTATATCTCAATTTTAAAAACTCCCTTGAATGTGAATCCAAAGATGATAGAGAGAGCAAAATAAGCGATTAGCCAGTGAATATGCCACCCGAAGAGATTCATGCTTTTTGTTGTATAAGTGATTTCAATAGACTTTATAGGAGAGTCTTTTTTAAAGGGAGCCTCTGTTGGGTAGAGGGTCTCATCAATAAAGTTGCGCCGTATTTTCAATGGAGAAATTTTGTTAATTGATTTCTGGCTGGCAGTAACTTGTTTTGTGAATTTTTCTCCTTTCAGGGTAAGAGTCAAATTATATGTGCCTTTTTCATTTACTCTGAAGCGCCAATTTATTTCATTGTCTTCTATAATCCTGAGAGGAGGAGTTTCGATAGTCAAAGAAGGTGAGGGCTCTATCTTAATATCTGTTTCAACTGGGTTATAGCCTTCTTCAAGTTTTACCTTTAAAATGGCTTCCTGTCCAACCGACAATGCGTTATAACCGAACCAGAAATTTAGCTGTATCAAGATCAGAATAAGGGGGATGATCATTACCAACATAGGCTTTGCCGTATAGCTGATATATTTCAGGTTTGTACGGAGAATGTTTCCTTGTGATTTTAGAGAAATTTTTAGGTTGTCGTTAAATAATCTGAGCTCGAGCAAGTAGGCTTTAATTTTATTTTTTACGAATCGGATTCCTTCCTGGTTCGAAGTATACCGGAAGATAAAAAGCATAAATAACCCTGTAAGGAATGAAATAACTGTCATTCCGATCCACGGATTCATGTTATGGAAAGGCAGTAATATCAGATCAAAAATTTTTCCGAATATTAAATTGAATATATGCATTGAAACGATTCTAACAACTACTTTATTTCATTTCTTTTATTCTTAGGATATGTAGCCGAGGCCTTTTAGTTTTTTCTTTATCTCTTCTTCGGAATCAGATTCTTCCAGTTTAGTAATCTCTTTTTCCAGACAGTGAGTAATAAATTCTTCAGGGGAAGAGTAACCGGACATCTCTGCATATTTTTTTACTTTATCCAGCAAATCTTTTTCAATTTTGACTTTGGCTTTACCCATTTTAATCTCCTTATTTAAATTACCGGATTTCCTATCATTTCAGGGGGCTTTTTTATTCCAAAAATCTTCAGAATTGTAGGGGCTAGATCATAAAGAGCAGGAAAATCTGATTTTATCTTGCGGTTCATCAGTAAAATTCCCGGGATAACTTCCGGTGCCATACAGTGGTCGCCGCTCCACTTTTCTGTGTTGTCTTCCATAATGTTTTTTGGCATTCTTCCTAAGGGAGAGACCCAGGAGATGCGGTAACCGTAGTTGAATCCCAAAATAATATCCGGAGCATCCTTCACATAAGGTCCCTTGTAGACGTCCTTAGAAATAAAGGCTCTTAAGACAGGCTTATCCCCGGTTTTTGGATCTTTGAAGTTTTCAAGCTTACGGGCGATTTCCCGCACGAGCATCTCTTTTTCTGCTCCGTCAGAGACAATACCTTGTGCTTCTCTTCCTTTCTGGTTGATATAGAGACCGTTAAGGCCAAGTGCATATGCTTTTGTCTTTGACCAATCTGTATTTAAAAATAGAGAGGATTCTCCCTGTCTCCATTCGTTTATAAGAGAATGATAAGCATATTCTTTCAGCCATGTGTTCAGGTTGAATGAGCGGCGGAATGGGGAAAATCCGTGGTCAGAAAGGACCATGATAATAGTATTTTTATCGGCTTTTTGTATGGCCTTGTCTAAAATCTTATCAGATTCAATATAGATGTTTTCGATTGTGTTTCCATATTTTGAAGCGAGGAGAGGATCGAAGTTAGGGTGCTCTTTATCGATAAGACGCCAGAACATGTGCTGCCGTTGATCAGAGCTTGAAAGATAATAAAAGAGAAGGCCAGAATCAAAACGTGCAAGTTCATACTCAAACATTTGAAGCCTTTCTTTTAGGACAATGTCGTCCTGCTTGAGAAATTCTCCATCATCCAGAACTCCATTATCAAGAGCCGAAGTGTCTGCTGGAAGACCCTGTGTGTAAAAATGGCCGAATATTTTTTCCAGTTCTTCTGAATAGCTTTTCGGCGTGGAAATTGGCAGTATTGCGTCTCCGGGATTTATGTTTACAGGAGATACATAAAGTTTGAATTCAGGCCTGATTTGTTTGAGGTAAAACATACAAATTCCACTTGCGCTCTGGGTTGGAATCATTTTGAAATTGAGTTTTTTCCAACTGCTCCATTCTCCTTCTTTTAGGATAAACTCATGATCCTGAATTACTATTTTAGCAATGGGGTTTACAGGATCGATATAGACTCTAAAATCAATCGATGAGTCAGGCCTGTCCTTTTTAAATGAATTTATTGGTCCGGGAAGCTTTGACTCAACCATGTTGCCGATGACGTATACTTCATGGATTTTTCCTCCGCCAATATCTTCGTTGATTTTAGCTGGCTCGGTCGTATAGTAGTTGAATATTCCATAAGTTCCGCGGATATCCGGTGTTCCCATCCCTGAAATGGTTCTTTGTTTCGTGGGAGAAGGAGGATAATTGGATGGGATTTTAAACACGGTAGCAGGGATATCATAATCTTCAAGGATTTGCCAGAAAGCTTTACCCTTGCGTAGATTCTCAACTTTCCCGCCTGAGATCGGGAGAACAACATTCCCGATGGAGAGAGTTTTTGTAGTTTCACTTGTTTTGGAAGCTGAAAATATTGCCATATAATTTTCAGGATCTCTGTGGATGAAATCAAAAATTCCGTGTCCTCCAGGATTCGTACCTGTAATGAAGTTTGACCAGGCAACAGGGCTCTGGGGAGGAATGCTTGTTCGAAGATGCGAAAAGCTGCCTTCGCTTCTGAGGCGACTGAATGCGGGAAGTTTGCCTGCATCCATCCAGAGTTTAAGAAGATTAGGGTCCAGTCCGTCAAGTCCAAGTATGATTATTTTTTTTGGCGTATCAGTTTGTCCGAAGACCTTTGTTACAAGATCTTTGCTATTTCCCAATGCTAAGATTGAGCCTGTTGTAATGCCAAGCTTTAGAAAATCTCTTCTGTTTATTTTAGACATTTTTTTTACCTTTTCCCTTATTTTTCTGAGGGAAAATGAAATTTTCCTGATCTATTAGTGAAGAGCCATCCATATGAGAAGGTACTTTCACTCCGAATAGTTCGAGTACAGTGGGTGCAACATCTATAATTGCAGGATTTTTTTTGTTAATTTTATGGTTGCAGAGGAATATTCCTGGAACTATTCGTGGATCGATGCAGTGGTCACCACTCCATGCTTTTGTGTTATCTTCAAAAATTGTGGAATTTACTTTTCCAGTTACTGAATCCCATGAAACCCTGTATCCTTCATTATATCCGACTATGAAATCCGGGCAGTTTTCTTTATAAGGACCAGGTGGAATTTCATCCCGGTCATAAATTTTATTTATAGCAATTTCTCCTCTTTCTTCATCTTTTAAGCCATCGAGTTTTTGGACAAGTTCTTCCTTTAAAGCCGTTGTCTCTGCCCCTGGGTTAACAGTACCTTGGGCTTCTCTCCCTTTCTGATTTATGTAAAGGCCCCCGAGGCCCAGTCCGTAAGCCTTTGTTTTTTCCCAGTCGACATCTTTAAACCACTCATCGCTTTCTTTTTTGCCGTCTTTAAGACTTAGATAGCCGTTTGTATACAACCAAGAATTGAGATTGACTCCCCGGTGGAAAAGTTTAAATCCGTGATCGGACATAACAATCAGGAAGCTTTTTTTACTCACTTTTTTTAAGACTTTTCCTACCAATTCGTCCATTTTGATATAAAGATCTTCGATGACTTTGGCACTCAATTTTGCCTGCCCACTTTTTAGTGCGGGATGTTTTTTGTCAAGATATCGAAAAAACATATGCTGAATACTATCTGTACTTTGGAACCAGCAGGCTACAACTCCTTTTTTTGTTTTATCAATAGCATTAAAAAGCATATCTTCCGATTCCCTGTGGTTGTCATATGTTAATTCTAAGAACGTCTCTTCAGGGAGAATTCCCTCATTTAAAGCCCATGTATCGTCTGCTTCACCGAGAGTGTTGAAACTTCCAAGGAGTTTTGCCAGATAAATAGAATATATAAAAGGATGAGATATAGGAAGGGCCGGTTTTTCGGGGTCAATATTTAAAGGAGATATATACATCTCGAAGTGAGGGTGGATTTCAGACACGTAAAAGCGGCAGATAGCTTTTACTTTCATCCCGAGTCCTGGACGGAAAGTTATTTTTATCCATTTTGATAGTTTTTTCTTTTTAATATTGATTTTCTGGCCGGATACTTCGATAAGGACTTCCTCTTTATTTTTATCCAGGTTTATTGTCATTGGAAGCCGCATCTCTTCTGCTTTTTTAAGAAGCGAATTTTCCGGGCCGGATATGTAAGTTTCGATCTTAGTGGAATTAATAGTAACAGGAATATTCATTCCGCCTTCACGTTTTGTGATTTTTTCTTTATCTGAAGTATAGAATGAAAATGTACCCTGGCTTCCTTTTAAGTCTGGAGCACACATACCAGAAAGTAGGTGCCCTCGAAATTTTTCTGGAGGGAACGTTATTGGGATTCTGAGAATTGTGCTGAAAATGCCATTATCTCCTAAGAT
>Ga0315547_1000098_pt1 | contig 98605 bp, 83 predicted proteins | sample SalMarSW160240MG_2_FD_202542 | JGI IMG/M metagenome (GOLD analysis project Ga0315547, IMG submission 202542) | Salt marsh sediment microbial communities from the Plum Island Ecosystem LTER, Massachusetts, United States - Salt Marsh Sediment SW1601-240 ...
GTTCTTTGCGCATTCTTTGGGTTCTTTGCGGTTAAAAAATAAGTCTAAACCTTAACCGTAAAGTGCGCGAAGCAGTCGCAAAGGGCACAAAGGAATAAGGTTTAATATTGTAATTATTTTATAAAAAATCTTAGCGTTCTTTGCGTCTCCTTTGGGTGCTTTGCGGTTAAAAAAAAATAAAAAGAAAGGATGTAAAAATGGTTATAAAATTTAGAACTGACGGCAAAGGGGTCAAAATTACTGGCGAAAAAGATATGCCCCCTATGCCTGCCTCGCTTGGATTTATGACATGGAATAAAACTAGCAGCTGGCGTAATGTCCGCCCTGTAATTGATTATGATAAATGTATCAACTGCTTTATCTGCTGGAAATTCTGCCCAGAACCCGCTATTCGTATTATTGATGAAAAGCCTGTAATTGATTATGATTATTGCAAGGGTTGTATGATGTGTGCAGAAGAATGTCCAAAAGATGCTATTAAGATGGAAGAGGAGGGAAAATGAAAAAGACACTGTTAGGAAATTATGCGGCTTCCTGGGGGGCCCAACTTTCAAGGGCTCAAGTAATTTCTGCTTATCCAATTACTCCTCAGACCCTAATTGTAGAAAAATTGTCAGAGATTGTTGCAGATGGTAAACTTGATGCTAAATTTATTAAAGTAGAATCAGAGCATTCAGCAATGTCTGGCTGTATCGGTGCATCCGCTACGGGAGCTAGAGCATACACAGCTACAAGTTCCCAGGGGTTAGCATTGATGCACGAGATGTTACATTGGGCAGCACTGGCACGTCTACCAATTGTAATGACAAATGTCAATCGTGCTATGGCTCCTGGCTGGTCTATCTGGGCTGACCAGAATGACAGTTTATCACAACGAGATACAGGTTGGATGCAAATTTATGCTTCAAGCTCTCAAGACATTTTGGATTCAACAATTTTAGCTTATAAAGTTAGCGAGAAATTGCTTTTACCAACATTTATCACTTTTGATGCCTTCTTTCTTTCGCATACTTTAGAAGTTGTTGATATGCCTCCTATTGAAGATGTTGATAAGTTTCTCCCTCCATACAATCCAGAATATAAACTTGATGTAAATGACCCACGCTCTTTTGGTGCGCTTACGAGTGAGGAGCACTACTATGAATTTAGATATAAGATGCAAAAAGCAATGGAGGATGCTATTCCTGTTATTAAAGAAGCTGGTAGGGAATATGAAAAACTTACTGGTCGTTATTATGATTTGATTCATCCATACAGATGTGAAGATGCAGATTTGGTTTTAGTAACCTCTGGAACAATTGCAGAAACCACTAATGTTGCAGTTGACGAACTAAGAAAAGAGGGTAAAAAGGTTGGCAATCTTAAAATCCGAATAATTCGTCCCTATCCCAAAGAAGATATTCTTAGAGTTATACAAAAGTGTAAGAAGATTGCTGTAATTGACCGAAATATCTCTTGCGGATATCATGGAATTTTCGCTCAGGAATTAAAATCTGCTCTTTATAATGAGAAAGAGATTCCTGTCTGGGGATACATTATTGGTCTTGGTGGTAGAGATGTAAAAATTGAGGATATAAAAAATATTGCAGATGAGACTCTTAAAAATGATACACCGAGAGATCTAATTTGGAAAGGAGTTAAATTATGAAATTAACAATTCCAGAACGGGAAATAATGCAACCTGGTCATCTTGCCTGTCAGGGTTGTGGCGGTTCACTGGCGATGCGATATGCCCTAAAGGTTTTTGGCAAGGATACGATTTTAACAATTCCAGCTTGCTGCTGGTCTGTTATTGATGGCCCTTTTCCGTATACTGCTGTTGGAGTTCCGCTTTTTCATACAGCATTTGAAACAGCTGCTATTATGGCATCTGGCATAAAAGCAGGTTTGGATATTCAAGGTAAAACATCAACTAATGTAATTGCATGGGCTGGTGATGGCGGTACTTTTGATATCGGAATTGCATCTCTTTCTGGTGCTGCAGAAAGAAATGATGATATTACATATATTTGCTATGATAATGAAGCATATATGAATTGCTTATCTCTTGATTCTCTTATTATGACTAAGAATGGTCTTAAAAAAATAACTGAAGTAAAATTAGGAGAAGAAGTTTATGCATATAATCAAAAAACAGGAGAGCTTACACTAAAGAAATGCATTGGCATTTTTGACAATGGTGTAAAGAAGGTTTTTGAGGTTAACACATTACATCATACTATAAAAGCTACTTCAAATCACCCATTCTTAGTGTTGAAAAGAAATGGACGTGGCAAAAAATCTTACTTTGTATGGAAAGAACTGAAAGATTTAATGGAAGATAATGAGATTGTGGTTCTCAAGAAACTCATGCCAGGAAAGGGTTTCAAGTTTAACCCAATAAAACTTTCTAAGAAAGGAGATTATAAAGTAAATAAGATAAATGAAATAGAAATTCCAGAAGCCAGTTCTGAAAATCTTATGGAATTATTAGGATTATATGTTGGAGATGGCTGGGTCAGACCTCAAAAAGCAGAAGTCGGATTTGCCCTTCCCAAAAATTCAAAAGGAAGTGAAAAATTAATCTCTCTTTACAAGGAAGTATTTAATCAAAATTTAGTTCAAAAAGATGAATCTTATATCTATGTTTATTCTGTTAACTTAGCAAAATTCATTGATTCTCTCGGTTTTGAAAAAGGAGCAAAAAATAAAATTATTCCTGCTTGGGTTTTTACATTACCAGAGCATGAAAAAGAAGCTTTTGTTAGAGGATTGATGTTATCCGATGGTTACAAATTTAAAAATAGCAACAGATATGTCTCTGCAAGTTATGATTTACTAAGAACCTTAAGATTATTATTGCAGACAATAGGATATCAGGTTGGAAAGATTCATCAGCAGACCAAGAAAAAAGGAACTCTTTGTGTATATAGACAATTATTAGAAGATTCTACTTACGGTTATATTAGTTTTAGCAAAAAGAAAAAACCAAATATTTCAAAATATCTTTCTCAATTAAAACAAAGAGATTTTTTAGCAGACAATGAGTATTTCAGCACTGAAAAGGTAACTTCAATAAAGTTTATTAAAGAAGAGCCAACCTTAGATTTAAGAGTTGAGGGAGAACATAATTTTATTGCTGATGGAATCGTTGTTCATAATACTGGAATTCAGCGAAGTTCTGCAACTCCACACGGTGCATGGACAACAACTACACCTGTTAAACATTATAAAAAAGGGCGCAAGAAAAATATTGTAGAAATAATGGCAGCTCATAGAGTTCCTTATACTGCTACTGCTTCTGTAGGTTATCCTGAGGATTTTATAAAGAAGCTAAAAAAAGCTAAAGAAACAAGAGGATTTAAGTTTTTACATGTTCTTGCTCCCTGTCCAACTGGCTGGAAATCCGACCCAAAATATACTGTTAAACTAGCCAAACTTGCTGTGCAGACAGATGTTTTTCCTCTTTATGAAGTAGAAGATGGAATACATTATAGACAAACAATTAAGGTTAAAGAAAGAAAGCTTGTAACCGAATATTTTAAATATCAAGGTAGATTCAAACATCTTAAAGAGGAAGAAGTTGAGTTTATTCAGAAAAAAATTGATGAGGATTATAAAATACTACTAAAGAAATTTCAGTAGCCCAATTAATCAGGTTATAAAAATTAGATTCTTTAATTTCACAAAATGTAAAAAGTTCTTGACAAGGAAAATTTAAAATTTATATAGTGTAATTCCTCATAATTCCCTCCTTTACTCTACTAAAGGGAGCCGCCTCCCCGGCGGCTCTTTTTTTATACACCTATATATCTGGAATAAAGACTTCCTTATTAGAAAGTATAGTTTTGATTCTTAAATCGTTTCCATCTGAAGAAAAAATAATCGCACCATCTTCGTCTGTGCGGAAAAATCTTACATTATGACTTTGTAATCTACCCAATGCTTTTGTGCTGGGCAATCCATAACGATTATATTTACCAACAGAAATTGCTCCAAAATCTGGAGAAGTTAATTCTAAAAATTTATCTGTAGAAGAAGTGTTGCTTCCATGATGGCAAACCTTCAATACATCAATATCTAACCCTTTCTCATATTTCTCACAAAGATAGAATTCAACTTCTTTTTCAGCATCACCAGTAAGGAGGAATGAAAAATTTTTATACTCGCATTTTAGGACTATAGAATAATTGTTGATGTTTTTACTTGAAAATCCAGAATATGGGGAAAGCAATTTAATCCTCATCCTGGGAAACTCATCAAAGACACGCAGTGTGTCCGCATAAATAATTTTAATATTCTTATCTTTTATCTTTTTACATAGATTATGGTAAAGTAAAGAATTATATTCACACTTTGGCATCAAAACCGATTTGACTTTTATCTTATCTAAAAGATAATTTGCTCCGCCTATATGGTCTGCATGTGGATGAGTAAGAACAAGCAAATCAAGCTTTCTAATTTGTTTTCCTTGCAAGAAAGGCACAACTACTTTTTCTCCAAAATCAATCTTGTTTGTCTTATCTCCTGTGTCTATCAATATGCTTTTTCTGGAGGGTGTCTGCAGATAAATTGCATCTCCAGTGCGAACATCAAGAACCGTTAGTTCAATTTTAGGCGAGTATAAAAGTGCTGGCAGGAAAACTATACTTAAAATAACAAAGGCTGAACCTATGATATAGCTAACTTTTCTGAAGATTCTGTCTTTCTCTTTCCATATTAGAATCAAACAGATTAAGATTGAAAAGATACCAAAAACTTGCCACTTTTCAAAATTCAAAAAATCAAAGAGCAGAATTTTCCGGCTGCTGACTAAATGTGAAATTGCAAAAAGAATGTTAAGCAAAAATTTGTTTGCTGCTACATAATATACATTTATACCGGCAATTGGAAAGAATATAGTTAGAATTGACAAAGGCAGGATGACTGAAATAAGTGGAATCGCTACGACATTTGCCAATATCCCACCAAAAGCAATCTTATGAAAATAATATACTGTAAGTGGAGAAAGCAGTAATTGAACTACAAAGCTAATTGCCATAAGATTCAAAAGCCAGTAAGGTAGTGCCCATCTTCCCTTCAGCCTATATAAAATTTTGGCAAAGATAGGATAGACAACCAAAATAGCAAATACCGAAAGAAACGAAAACTGAAATCCAACACTGAAAATCTGCTGGGGATTAATCAACAAGATTATAAAGCCAGCAGCAAATAGGATGTTTACACTATCCCCTTTCCGTTGTATAATTTTCGTAATTAAGAGAAGGCTAATCATAATTACAGCGCGCTGAACTGAAGGGGCTGAATGCGAAAGCAAAACATAATAGAAAAGTACCAGGATGGTAAAAATTCTCGCTAAGTTTCGTTTCCGAATTATTACTTGCAAAAGTGTAAGAATAATTACAGCAATTACTCCTGTGTGAAGACCACTAACTGCCAAAATATGACTCAAGCCGGAATTTGCAAAATCTTCTTTAATATTTTTATCTAAAGCTTGTTTCTCGCCTAAAAGGATTGCTTTGAGAAATCCTGCCTCTTTTTGTGGAAATAGATGTTCAATACGGTTTCGTAACCGTTTCCTTGGTTTGATTATTAGAACAGAATAGAGGTTTTGCTGACCACTCTTTATTTTTATAGATTTAGCCCCGTTAGAAAATCCTTCTCTAACGGGGTTAGAATAAAAAAAAGTAGTAGCATAAATACTCTTGCTTTCTAAATATTCTTTGTAATTGAAACTGTAAGGATTATTATTAGGATATGGTTCTTGCAGTTTACCATAGAAGAAAATGTGGTCACCATAGTTAGCGTTCAATTGTCCAATAACTGTAGCGGAAAACTTACCAGAAACAGAGATTTGCTCAATTTTTTGGAGAGATAATATAAGTCTTGTTTGACTTGCAGAAGGAATTGGTTCACCTCGTTGTCCCCGATCTAATCGGGGACTACTGGGTTCATCAAGGATACGAGCTGATATATGTAATTTCTGTTCTCCTAATTCATTAGTTATTTGTGAAATATGGTTTTTGGGACGAAGTGTTGAAAGAGAGAAGCGGAATGCACCAAAAGAAAGAACGAGTAAAAATAGTAAAAAAATTGGTTTAAATCTAAAAATTATAAGGGTTAAAAAACAACAAAGAAAAAAGATGAAATATATCCAAAAAGAAAGGTATAAAATATGACAAATTACTATGCCAAGAGCAAAGAATGTTGTAATCAGAATGAAAGGTTTATTTGAGATTTTCTCTACCATTATATTTAGTAAAATGGTGAATTTGTTAACCAGTAAACTGGTTACTAATTTACAAGTTTACCAATTTACCCCGTGAAATAAATCAAAGATTTAATGCGAAGCATTATTTCACGGGGTGAACTGATTTACTAAAAATCTCTTTTTTTACTTCTTTATCAATAGCCAAAATTGTTTTTAAGTCTGGATTTAAGATATTTTCCGACTTAGATATGTAGTTATCTACAATTTTATAAATATCAATAAATTTAATTTTCTCATTTAAAAACAACGAAACCGCAGCTTCATTGGCAGCATTAAAGACGGTTGGCATAATCCCACCAGTTTTTCCAACCCAATAAGCAATTTTTATTAAAGGGAATTTTTGGTAATTAACTTCTTGAAAAGTCAGATTTGGTAAAGTTGCGATGTCAGTAAATTTCGCTGCTGTGGAAATTCTTTCTGGATATGAAAAGGCAAATTGGATTGGAATTTTCATATCCGGATAGCTGAGTTGAGCCAGGATAGAACCATCTATGAATTCTACTAATGAATGAATAATAGATTGAGGATGAATTACCACCTCAATCTGTGCATATTTCAAACCAAAGAGGTGATGAGCTTCAATAACCTCCAAACCCTTATTAGCCATTGTTGCAGAATCAACTGTAATTTTATTTCCCATTTTCCATGTAGGATGCTGAAGGGTATCTTTAATTGTAATTTTATTAAAATTTTTCAACTCCCAATTATTGAATGGACCTCCTGATGCTGTAAGGATTATTTTTCTTACCTGGGATGACAGAGAATTTCCAAGCAAACACTGCATAATGGCACTATGCTCACTGTCTACCGGAATTAAGTTGCAATTATTCTCTTGAACAATTTTCATTATGATATCGCCAGCCATTACCAATGATTCTTTATTTGCCAGTGCAATATCGTGTCCACTCTGCAGTCCCGCAACCGTATATTTAAGGCCAGCCGAACCAACCACTGCATTTAGCAAAATATCATAATCCAGTCTATTCAAAATCTCCAATAATTCATTTTCCCCAAAATAGATCCTTTTATCTGTGTTTATTTTTGACTTTACGCCTTCATTTGTAATTATTAAATTTGGAATTTTTAATTGTTCTGCATACTTTAATAAATTTTTGTAGTCATTATGAGCAGTTGCCAACACAATCTGAAACCTGTCTGAATGCCTTTTGACAACTTCTATGGTTGACCTGCCGATTGAGCCTGTTGCTCCTAAAAGTGCGATTTTCTTTCGTGACATTTTTAAACCTTATTTTGAAGAGTTGAATTTTAACACTGATTCACCCCGTGTCCAGATGTATCGGGATTACACGGGGTAAACACCGAATATCACCGAGAATTATATTTAATTATTATTCAGCTTGCCCCGCCTGCCCTGTGAAATTTCTTCCTATTTCACCGGGGTTAAATCTTTATTATTTAATGGGGTGCTTTTCGGCCTGCCTGGCGTAGCCTTGGCGAAGACAGGTGATTAATCTATCCATTATTACCTGATAAAACTAAAATAGAAGTACAAAAACGGTGCACTTATCATCAAACTATCAAATCTATCTAAGATTCCACCGTGTCCAGGAAGTAGTTTAGAGGTGTCTTTTACCTGAAAATCCCTTTTTAGATTGGACTCCATTAAGTCACCAAGTTGTCCTATAATACCGACTATTATTCCACATGCGATTATATCTTTACAGTTGGGAAGAAGGCGAAAGTTCCAGATAGCACTTATGAGTAAATTCAGCATAAAAGCAAATACAAAAGCCGAAATTATCCCGGCTATAAATCCTTCAGCAGATTTTTCTCTACTTGCTTTAAAAATATTGCGATGGCTGCCAAACTTTTCACCAATAAAATAGGCAGCTGTATCAGTTATCCAGACTAAAACCATTAGGAATATTAAGAGTATATTTCCATACTTTAAGGTACTAATAAGGAACAAAAATTCTAAAAGCAAGGGGATATACAACAATGCAAAGATAGTGTATGAAACTTTTTCTGTTGATTGTTTAATATTATTTGAGAAGACATCATAAGCAATGATTAAAATGAAGGTTAAAATATACACGAATATGAGATTATTCAATCCAATAAAAAAGATATACCAGTTTATAAAAAGTGATACGACTATAATAATAGGAAGATTTATTTGAATTTTTTTCTTTTGTTTAGCAAGCACACAAAATTCTCTTACACCCAGAATAGAAATTATACTAATAAGGATTTGAAGGTAAATGCCTCCGAACCAGGCGCATATTAATAAGACAGGTCCAAAACAAAAGGCACATAAAGTTCTTATAGCAATGGGTCTCATATTTTATTGTATGTAGCTCATTGATTTAATACCACCAAATTTACGAGTTCGTTTTTGATAATCTAATATTGCTTGAAGAAATTCTTCTGGAGTGAAATCTGGCCAGAGGGTTTTTGTGAACCATAATTCCGAATATGCGGATTGCCATATCAGAAAATTACTGATTCGAATCTCACCACTTGTCCGAATTACCATATCCGGGTCTGGAAATTTACTTGTATAGAGATAATTAGAGAATTCCTCCTCTGTTACTTTCTGAATTTGTTTTTGTAAGATTTTATTAACGGTCTCCACTATTTCATTTCGCCCACCATAGTTAACAGCTAAGATTAAGTTCAAGCCAGTATTGTCTTTAGTCTTTTGATATGATTTTTTGATTTTCTTAATAAACTGCTCACTTAAACCCTTTTGTGAGCCAATAAAGTGAACAATCACATTATTTTTTGCAAGATTGTTAATTTCCTTCATCAATGTTCTTTCAATAAGATTAAGCACAGCTTTAGTTTCATTCTTGGGACGAGCCCAATTTTCCGTGGAAAATGCATAGAGAGTAAGATATTTAATTCCGAGATGCCCCGATGTTTCAACAACTCCTCTAACTGCTTTTACACCAGCTTGATGTCCTTTAATACGCGAGAGACCTCTTTGCTTTGCCCACCTACCATTACCATCCATAATAATAGCAATATGAGTTGGAATTATACCTTTTTTTACTTCTTTTATTAATTCTTCTTTGGTTTTCATAATAACTAATTAAAATTTTTGATATGAACTATAAATTTGTCAATAAAAAAGAGGATTAAAAAGATATTTTTGATAGGATAGAATAATTGTGATTAATAAATATGATATTAAAAGGATAATACTTATTTAGGTTTTTCTTTATTCTTCAACTTCTCCCACCATTCAATTCTCTTTTTTATTTCTCGTTCAAAACCAATTTCTTGTGGATGGAAAATCTTCATTTCCTTCATTTTATCAGGAAAATACTTTTGATATTTGTAATGATTATCATAGTTATGTGAGTATTTATAATTTTTGCCATAATTAAGTTCCTTCATCAACTTTGTAGGAGCATTTCTTATATGCAAAGGAACCGGGAGATGACCGCTATTTTTTGCTAATTTTGCTGCTTTATCATAAGCGATGTATACGGAGTTACTTTTTGGTGCTGAGGCAAGATAGATAACTGCTTGCGCAAGTGCATTACTACATTCTGGCATACCGATAAAGTGCACTGCATCCTTAGCAGCGTTTGCTATTTCCAGAGCTTGATTATCAGCAAGCCCTATATCTTCGGATGCAAATCTGATAAGACGTCTGACAATATATAAAGGGTCTTCACCGCTCTCAAGCATTCTTGCCAGCCAATATAAAGCCGCATCAACATCAGAACCACGCATACTTTTATGCAGAGCGGAAATAAGATTGTAATGTTCCTCTCCTTTTTTATCGTAAAACATACTGTTTTTCTTGAGCAATTCTTTTATTTTGGGGATTGAAAGTTCTTCCTTCTCCTTTCCGAAAGCTTTGATAATCAATTCAACAGCATTAAGAGCAACTCTAGCATCTCCGCCAGCATAACTGCTCAAGTACTTTAAAATATCCTCATCAAACATTTTTCTATACTTCATTATATCGGCATTTGGATGGTCAAAGCTTCTGGAGACGATTTTATAGATGTTGTTTTCAGTTAATTTTTCCAGAATGATTACCTTACAACGAGATAGTAAAGGTGGTATGACCTCAAAAGATGGATTTTCTGTAGTAGCGCCAATCAGAATTATTATGCCTTTTTCCACAAAAGGTAGAAATGCATCTTGCTGAGCTTTGTTAAAGCGATGGATTTCGTCAATAAAAAGAATGGTTTTTTTGTGTTTGTTAACAAGATTGTATTCTGCCTCACGCATTGCATTCCGAACCTCAGCAATTCCGGACAATACGGCACTATAAGAGACGAATTTAGCATTCGTTTTCTTTGCAATAATCTTTGCTAAAGTAGTTTTGCCAGTTCCGGGTGGTCCCCAGAAGATTGAAGAGGTGAGTTGGTCATTCTCTATAATTTTTCGCAGGAGAGAATCATTTCTTAATATTTTCTTCTGGCCAACAAATTCGGCAAGAGATTGGGGTCGCACACGATTGGCTAAAGGGGTGTCTTTATAGTCTATTTTTCCAATTTTTGCAAATAAATCTTCTTTCATTTTATTTGTTAGGTGTTACAAATATTTCACTCCTAACGGAGCTGCTTACGGAATCTGCTTACAGGGATGCCTGCTTGATTACGATATTTTGTTACTGCCCGAAGAGAAATTGAAATCCCCTTTTGCGCCAATAAATGAACTATTTTTTGGTCACTAAGCGGAGAGGATTTATCTTCACTTTCAATAATTTTAACAATTTCCTTTTTGATGATTTGTGATGAAACATCACCAATATTACTTGTAAAAAACCATTTTAATGAGTAAACACCCAGAGGTGTATCAATATATTTATTCTTTACAACACGACAGACCGTAGATACATCTAAATTAATTTTATCTGAAATATCTTCGTATCTCATTGGTGTTAATTCTTTTAAACCATCTTTAAAGAATTTAGGCTGCTGCCGTACCATTTCAGCAACAATTTTATATAAAGTCTCCCTTCGCATCCATACTGCTTTAACATAGTTTTCTGCAGATGTAATCTTGGACCTTATGTATTTTATAGTATTCTTTTTGTCATAACATTTAGAAAGCATCTGTCTAACATATTTTTCATTAATAGCAATTTCTGGAATAAAAGCATCATTTATAATAATTTCTAATCTCTCATTAATCTTTTTTACAATGATATCCGGTAGAATATAAGATGGATTTTTTGAAGTAATTCCTCTACCTGGCTTTGGATCCAGATGGCTGATACTTTCTTTTAAAGCAAGTAATTCTTTTATAGATATATTATATTTCTTTGTTAATTTATCATATTTATGTTGTTGCATTAGATTTAAGTCATTTTTGATAATAGAAACCAAATCCTTATTTTCAAGTTGGTCCTCATCTAACTGTGCGAGAAGGCATTCAGAAAGAGTTCTTGCTCCGATACCTCTTGGATAGATTTGCATTATCATAGAATGTATTTCTTCAGCACGGGAAATAGGCATTGGAACTGTATCAGTGAGGTCTTCAAGTGATGAATCAAGATAGCCATTTTGGTCTAAACTATTTATTATTGCATCTGCAAACTGGTGCTCATTTTTATTTAAAGGTAATTCTCTAACATTGTTATGAAACTGTTCCCAGACATTTTCCTGTTCTCTTTCATAATCTTCAAATCTATCATAATCTGGAATGGATTTATCTTTTCGTTCAATTTCAAATTGAGTGTTTCTGGCATCGCTCAAATCATTTATAATTTTACCTATCTCTTTAATTTTTTCAGATAAATCGTAATCTTCAAGATCTTCATTTTGTGAGGTTGCATCTTTTTCTTCAACTTCTTCATCTGAGATAAATTGTTCCTCAAGAGACACAGAACTTAGGTCCTTTAGGAAGGGATTACATCGGAGTTCTTCCTTTAGTGCAATTTCTAATTCCTGCATTGGTTTTTGAAGCAATTCCGCAGTGATAATCATCTGTGGCGAGAGCTTAAACTTTTGCTCAAGCTTTTGCTTATGTCCTATTCCAATACCTAACTTTGCCATAATTATTAAATTTAATTTTTAAAGAAATTTATGTCAATTATTGTTAGAAAAAACATGCATACCCCCCAAAATTTTCATAGCTATGGCAACATCGTTTGTAGAGAGTAGGTTGGATACTTTTTGTACTTGAGTTTATGATATTTTTTCATAAACTGGATGCAATACGAGACAACAAGTGAGATTCTGTAATAAATAAATTTTGATAATTCTTTTTACAGAGTCGTCACGGACCATCTTGTCAGGTCGTAGCTTTAGCGAAGACTGATCCGTGACGAACACCCCAATTGCTCTTTTCAACAAAATTTGATTTCTGCCATCGTCAGGGAGTGGTCCCTGACGGCTCCTTTTAAGCCTGGACTTCACTACCAGCTTGCTGGTGTGGAGTTCAGAGCGATATTTACAAAAAGTCTTCATACTGAACTCCATCTCCCCGATTGGATCGGGGATCAAATCGTGATGAAGTCCAGCCTGAGGGAAAATGCCTTTTAAATCATAACCTTTACCCCACTCGCCTTTACTTCCATTTTTTATCATAAAAGGCGACAATAGCTATTGTCGCCTTCTGGGTAATTTACAAATATGTCGCTCTGCAATATTCGGTCTACTTCTTATAGAATCACTCCTTTTTCTGTTGAGATGCATTCAGCACTTCACGGACTTTTCGTTCCAGAACATCAGGTGTCATTGGTTTCTGGATAAATGCTGTTCCTGGCTCCAAAATGCCGCGGTCAATAACCTCCTTGCCTGTGTAGCCAGACATAAAGAGCACCTTCATATCTGGTCGCAAGGGTTTCAATTGTTTGACCAACTCCCTACCACTCATTTTGGGCATTACTACATCTGTTATTATCAAATGGATTGGTTCCTTATGCTGTTTGCAGATTGAAATTGCCTCACTGCCTAAACCAGCGGTCAAGACAGTGTATCCACTCGTCTCTAATACCTCGCAAATCAAATCTTGAATCATCTGTTCGTCATCCACAACTAGGATAGTCTCTGAGGCTTGTGGCAGTACAGGAGCCTTGCCAGGTTTATGTGATTCTATGGTCTCCTCTATTCTGGGTAGGAATGTCTTAAAAGTTGTCCCCTTTCCTGGCTCGCTGTATACCCAGATACTGCCATCACATTGCTTAACGATACCATAGATAGTAGAAAGGCCCAAGCCTGTTCCTTTGCCTACTTCCTTGGTTGTAAAGAAAGGCTCAAAGATACGGGATTGTGTTTCTTCATCCATTCCACATCCAGTATCGCTTACAGACAGCATTACATAGGGACCGGCCTGAACTTCTACATGGTGGCTGGCATAATCCTCATCTAAATCAACATTGGCTGTCTCTATGGAAATCTTGCCACCCTTGGGCATTGCATCACGGGAGTTAACTACTAAATTCACAATAATTTGACTGACCTGGCCTGCATCCGCCTTTATCTGCCCTAATGTTGGACTTAATGTAGTGACAAGCTCTATATCTTCGCCAATCAAACGATGGAGCATCTTTTCCATATCAGTTACTATAGCATTGAGGTCCAATACCTTAAGTTTAAGTACTTTCTTACGGCTAAATGTTAGGAGTTGTCCTGTGAGTGCACTAGCCCTTTCTGCAGCCTTCATAATCTCTTTAGGGTATTTACTCAAAGGGTCAAGCTCGCCAAGTTTATTCAACAGGAGTTCACTATATCCCGTGATAGCTGTCAACAGGTTGTTGAAGTCGTGTGCCATCCCACCTGCAAGTCTTCCGACTGCTTCCATCTTCTGGGATTGACGAAGTTGCGATTCGCTTTTGAGTAAAGCCTCCTGCGTCTGCTTTCGTTCAGTAATATCCCTACCAATACCATGAATACCAATTATTTTGCCATTATTATCCTTTATTGGCCTTAGCTTCAGCCAGCATATCCTTTTCTTATCATTCTTTGTTATAACTGCAGTTTCATACTCAACAGGCTCTCCAGAAACAGCCTTTTGATAATGCTCAACTGATTTCTTTCTATCTTCTGGAGCAATAAGATAAAGTGACTGTTTATTGATTAATTCTTTTTTTGTATATCCCAGTAATTTTTCAAAAAGGTGGTTTACAGTTAGATATCTTCCTTTGACATCAGAGGTCCAGATAATATCGTTAGCATTTTCAAATAGGTCACGGAATTTCTCCTCACTTTTATGAAGTGCCTCCTCTGCTCTTTTACGCTCTGTAATGTCTTTAAGTGATATGACTATACTGGGTTCTTCTTCTTCTTCTTCTTCTTCTTCTTCTTCTGCAAAAAGTATTCTTGCCATATCAAAATGCAAGATAAGTTCGTCTATACTGTTTGAATCATTTTCCATAATTATCCTCCAAGTCTATTAGCCTTTGGTAGCTCACCAAAAATCTTCTTAAAATTTTTAAGAAATTTCCTTTCTAATAAAATGCGGTTCCCAGTAAGACAAAAACGCACAAATATATCATAGTTATTGGTAAATTCATTTAGGCGATTATTTTTTAATTTATTACCTGAGTAATTTACTATTCGCCTTCGCAGGTTTTTTGAAGAACCGATATATATAATATTAGTTCTATAAAATGGATATTCAATTTTTGAGGTAATGCTGAGTTCATAAACTCCAGATTCAGTTGGAATTCTGCTAAAATATCTTTTTGATAACAGGATGTAATCGCTAAAGGCTATATCCTTTTCGTAATAAGAAGCCTTTTCTCTATAGTTAGGGATATTAAGCAATTTTCTACAATTACATATCGTTCTAACTGACAAATGCACTCCCTTTTGGGCTAACAGGTATTGAATATCTTTATCTCTCAAGGCTTTTTCATCCCGATATACCCGTTCTCCGTAGTCCCGATGAAATCGGGGCAGGGGGTGAATCGGGACTATTTCTCTAATGAGATATGAGTAATATTTTCTGCTTGATATAAATAGACTTCTAAGACAGACAATCTGATTTTGAGGATTCATAACAGATAAATTTTGAATTAACCTGGAAAGTCGGGTTTTCTCAAGATATTGTAATGGATATATAGATAGGAACTTACTTAAGGTCAACGGCTTTATGTCCACCTCCCTACCAGAAAACCAATATTTACGCTGGTAATGAAGAAGACTCTTTAAAATATGTCGGGAGAATTTATTCCGTGTGTTAATCCATTTCAATGAACATATTATCTTATTTCCAATAAAATTTTGAGTGGAATAGATATTTTCTAAACGACTATCTGAAACCTCATAGCAAAGATTTTCATTCTTAATCATTATTTTAGCATAAAAGATTTTTTTTTGGCAGAGTCATAAGTTAATGCCGTAGGTTGAATGACCAACGGTATAAAAGAAGGCTTTATTAATCCTTTTGTTGTATTATCAATATATGTGAGATACTTTGACAAAGGCATCTCCAATACTTTAGAGAAGATTATTTTACTTATTTTTTGCTTATTTATCATATTTTTTTAGAAATCCTGATTTCTGTATGATCCTTCTTGAGTATCTTATTCTTTATCTGTTCAGTAATTATTTTCTTAAGTTCAGATTCAGTATAGTTTAGCTTAGCCGCGTATTTTTGAATAATATCCTGGAATGCCTTATTTTCTCTAAATAGGTTCAGTTTATCAGTAAATACTAATAGGCTATCAGGCACAAATTTGAAAATATTTTCTATCGTATCTCTAAAGTGTTTCTCACTTTCCCTTCGTGCTTCTTCTGCTCGTTTGCGCTCAATAGCAATAGCAATTTGGTCTGAGGCAAATTCTAAAATCTCTAAATCTTTTTCATTATAGAGAGAAGCATCAGTATAACTTTGAACAGCTATAACACCGATAATTTTTTTCTCTATTTTCAGAGGTATGCCAAGCCAGAGAGCAGATGATGAACCGAGTAGTTCTACTTCACCTTTTTCTTCAAGTTTATTGAGAGAGTCCTCGGTAACGAAGATGGCTTTGCCGGTTCGCATAACATATTCTGTAAGCCCTTTTCTCGGTTTTCTGGGAGTAGGCTGGCTATCCTTTTCATCAACAAAGTAGGGAAAGGACATTAATTCTTTATCTTCATCGTAAAGTGCAATATAAAAGTTGGCAGTATCTATAACTGTGCTTAGATGCTGATGGATTGTTTGATAGAGTTCATCAAGGTTAGCAGTTGTGTTTATTGCATCAGAAATTTTATAGATTGCGGATTGCAATTTTTCAGCTTGTTTGCGCTCGGTGATGTCGCGAAATATACCTTGAAGCACTTTTTTATTCTTAAGTTCAATGATACTGGCTTTAATTGCAACCTCTTTGATTTCTCCCTTTTTGGTAATAACCTGTGTTTCCAGAACCTGCCCTTCTTTTTCCTTGAGGTGTTGTTTGAAAGTCCTGCTAAATTCTCCTTTGATTTCTTCTGGAGGATGGAGAATCCGCTGGTGTTTACCAACAAATTCTGATTTCTCCCTGCCGACCAACTCTAATGATGCACGGTTACAGTCAATCAATATACCTGTTTCAGCATCAGCGATGACGATAGCGTCAAGTGAATCCTCAAACTGCTTTCTGTATTTTTCTTCAGATTTTTTAAGAGATTCTTCCATCCGCTTTCGCTTTATAGCCAGTGCAATTTCGTCAGAAACAAATTCTAAAATCGCTAAATCTTTTTTTGTATAAAGAGAAGCATCAGTATAACTTTGAACAACAACTACACCAATTACTTCATTCTCTATTTTTAATGGAATTCCAAGCCAGATTTTTGAAGGGGTTCCAATCACCTCTACCTCTCCAGCTTGAATTAACTTCTCGCTAACCTCTTCAGTGGCAAGAAGTGATTTACCTATCTTTATTACATAAGCAGTTAATGTCTTTCCTGCTGGAAAAGTAGTAAATCTATCTTTTTCGTCAACATCATAGGGAAGCGCAATAGTATCAGTTTCTTTATCATATAATGCTACATAATAATTTGTTGTATCAATAATTGTACTAAGTTGCTTGTGTATTATTTTGAAAAGTTCATCAAGGTCTTTAGAGGTATTTACAGCATCTGCAATATTATATAAAACTGATTGGATTTGCTCAGCTCTTTTACGGTCTGTGATATCCCTGGTAACTCCTCTGTATCCCAGCAAATTTCCTTTATCATCAAGTAAAGGAACAGCATTTGTTTCAAGAGAAACTATATGCCCATCTTTATGCACATTTTGACTTACCAGGTTTTTAACTTTTTCTTTCTCTTTAGAGCTTTCAAGTGCAGTTTTTTTAAATTTATCCTGCTCATCAGGAAGAGCGAGGTCATAGAAATGCTTACCCAACATTTCCTGATATTCATAACCAAGAACTTGCTTAACAATAGGACTGCTGTAAGTATAGCGTCCTTGGGCATCAGTTTCCCAGATCCAGTCACCAGTATTAGCTACGATATTTTGAAATCTCTCTTGAGATTCTCGTAATGCTTTTTCTTTTTCTGCAGTATCTTCAAGAATACTAAGCAATGATTTTCTGTTTTCTTCTGAGTCTTTATATAGTTCTTCAATTTTCTCTTTGTCAGAAATAATTTGTTCTGTTTTTTTCTTTAGTTCATCCTCTACTTGATTCGCCTCGGTGATGTCTTCGTAGGTGGTTATGTATTGTTTTCTTCCTTTTAGTGTTATTGAGATTCCTGAAATAGAAACTGGGATTTTCTTGCCATCCTTACTCTTCCTAACTGTTTCATGATAAAAGTATCCTTCCTCTGCCCTCTCATTGAGATCCTCGGCTTCCTCCATCATTCCTTTGGGAACAACAACATCATCAATATTTTTTCCTTTTATCTCATCTAATTCATACCCAAAGAGTTCTTTAAAATTGGAATTTATATCTAAAATTCGGAGGTTCTCGTCTATGTAAACTTGTGGTGCTGGATTCTTTTTGAATAGAGTCTTGAATTTTTCCTCGCTCTCCCGTAGCGTATCCTCCGCTCGCTTGCGCTCGGTGATGTCCAAAATCTGAGCCATTGTCTTTACTTTTCCCGCTGAATCTTTGGTCACAGTAGAGCTGATTTCCACACGCCTCTTCTCACCGTCGTTCCGCATAATGTTTGACTCGTAACGGGGTGGAACCATCTCACCCCTCTGCCTTCTGATGTACCGATCTACAAGTAGTTGCTTGCTCTCTTCGTCGAGGAATTTGCGGAAATTCTGACCAATAATTTCCTCACGAGAATACCTGAAGGTTCGGCACAGTTCGTCGTTTACGTAGAGTAACCGATAGGCGTCATCCACAATAACTATTCCGTCGTGAGAATGTTCCACGATGGAACGGAACCGTTCTTCGCTTTCTCGCAGCGCCTTCTCCACCTGTTTGCGTTCTATAGCAATCGCAATCTCCTTGGAAACAAATTCTAAAATTTCTAAATCCTTTTCAGTATATAGAGAAGCATTAGTATAACTTTGAACAGCCAAAGCACCAATAACCTTATTTTTAGTTTTAAGAGGCACGCCTATCCAAATCTTACTTTTCCAATCAGCTTGAGCAATTTTACCCTCTTTCATTAATTTTTCTCGCTTTTCTATAGTTAAATAAAGATGCTTTGCAGTATGAATTACATAGGCAGTTAATCCATTTTTTAATTGTTGTGGTTGTGGAATATTTTTTTTCAATTGGTCAACATAATAGGGTGCAGTTATTATATTGCTCTTTTCATCATATAGAGCGACATAAAAATTTGTTGTGTCCACAATTGTTCCAAGTTGTTTATGAATTAATTGATAGAGTTCATCAAGATCTTTAGTGGTATTTACAGCTTCGGCAATATTATAAAGAACTGATTGGACCTGCTCTGCTTGCTTACGTTCGGTGATGTCATCTATAACAGTAACAACCCGAACTACTTTGTTATTCTCTAAAATAGGTATTTTTCTGGTTTCTGTGGTAATTACTTTTCCAGCCAACTCATTTGTTTCAACAGTTATAAGCATTTTTCCAGTTTTAAAAACCTTTTGATATTCTTCACGAACAGCATCTGGCAAGAAAGGAAAGATATCAAAAATATTTCGACCGATTAAATTTTTTGTCTCAAGACCCAATTCTTTGTTCCATTGTTTGAAGGTTTCGTTAAAAAGGAGGATAGATAAATTCTCATCAACAACATGAATAGCTTTGCCAATGGAGTCAATCGTTGAGTGGTATTGTTGTTCTGAATGTTTTAGCAGATCTTCTGTTTCCTTTCTAATCTGTATTTCCTTTTTAATGTTATCATGCGCCAAACAGGCATCTATTGCAATGCTCAACTTTTCTGAGAGACTGAGAAGCATATTGGCTAAAGTTTCATTAACAATTTCCTTATTTGTATAAACCAGTTTAATTATTGCAACATTTTTTACAGGAACAATTAATATTGATTGTTCTTTTCCTGTTATTTTAAAACAGTATTGAAAGAAATCCTTATCGTCTCTGTTTTTTATTACGGGTCGTTGGTTTTCCCATATTTTTTCAAAAATATCTTGAAGAGAACTGACCCTTTTTTTAATATCTGCTTTAGTTAATAATGAACCTGCTCTTGCGCCTAATTTGATATTCTCACCCTCTTTTTCACGAAGCCAGATACTTCCTCTTTGAGCATTTGTTTTATGGACAGTTGTATGAATAACATCGTGAAGCATTTCTGAAAGGTTCAAACTGTTACCAATGGCAAGTGCACATTCGTAAGAAATGCTAAGTTTTTGAATGACAGATGTATTTTGTTTCTCCATTATTTATTCTCCCATTCCTATCCGTTCAGGCTCGGCCCGTCTAGGCTCCCGATATACCCCCGATTAAATCGGGGGGAGACTGGCCTAACCGAGACTAATAACTACAGTTTTATTATATAATTCTATATATTTATCACCTGTAGATGCGATTTCACCTAAACTTAAAAATCCAAATAACAAAACCCCTGTTCCTGCTTTGTTTTCAATAATTTTTAATTCATCCTCAAATCTATCTTCTAGAAATAAGGCTCTTGTAATGCAATCAATAATTAGAGCTTTTGTTGAGGATGTTTTCTTTTTGCTTTCAAAAGCATTTCTAGCTTGCGATGTTGCCAAACCTGCGGCAGCTATTAATTTTTCAGGACTTCCTTTCATAATCATCAATATGGAATTTTCAGGTATTTCGCTACTTAATAAGATATTGTTTTCTGCGTCAAATTCAATAGGAACCCGAAGGATGATTTCGTTGTCATATTTTAACATTCCAAGTGGGTATGATTTTGCAATCTCAAGGAAATTATCTTTGGTTAATTTGACTCCAGCATCTTTCTCAACAATTTTTTTATAATACTTAAACGCTGGTTCCCAGTTAATTGATTTCAAAATATGTTTCTTTACACTGCTGGCAGTAGCAGGACCATAGATAGTTTGCCAACCGTGATTAACTCCGATGGATATGTAATCCTCAATAGAAGCGATAATAGCTCCACCTGCAAAGTAATCGTCACTTGTAAATAAAGATGGGCGTTTCATATCTATCAAACTGCCTGAGCCACCACCAATGAAAGTCATCTCTTTTCCGCTTATTTCATATAAAGTTTCTATAAGTAAAGGAATATTATTTGCCCAACCATCATTAAGTATAAAGAGAGTCTCAGTGTTTTTTGATATTAGTGTTTCTGGTAGGGCACCTTTAAAATCATTTAGATTTTTTATCACTTCAAGTGAAACAGAGGACTTAAATGAACAACCAACTACTCCCTGTTTAAACCGAGAACCATTATAGATTACTTCCGGGAAGATACCACCCCACACAGGGATTTTCATCTTTTTAAGAAGAGGTTGTATCTTTTCATAATCAAATTTTATTTCTTCTGCAACAAGTAATAGAATTCCTGTAGCATTGTCTTTACCAAGTTCATTTAGAAAGGGTTTCCACCCTTTTACCTTTTTACCTTCAAAAAACTCTATTTTTTTAAACATAATTCTAATTGACTATTTTCTATTGACTATTTTCTATTGACAAAACCTTTCAATTTTCAATTGATTTCCTTGCAGTCTTCCTGGATGAGATAAAAATTGCTGTTAATTCTTCCGCTTCCTTTAACAAGGATTCAACAAGTTCCTTTTTCCGTAGTTTTTCCTCAATGATAAACTCCAGCCAAAAATACGACTCATCTACTTCTTCTATTACAATACTCAATTTTGAAATGAAGCTTGCTCTGGATTGAGCAACACAAGAAGCTCTATAATTTGAAGCAACAGATGTTGCAGATCGTATTAATTGCCCCTTGATATGATTACTTAAATATGTATTGGGTAATGACATTGTAAGCTTAACACAGCGATGCGCAAACGCCTTTGTTCTCTGCATTAATTCTTTCTTATCCATGATTAATTTGTTATCTTTTATCTTCGATTTCTAATTTTTAATTGACAATCGTCAATAGTAAATTGTCAATAGTAAATTGTCAATAGTTTGTTTACACTCCATATTTCCTTTTTTCACTGAGTCGTCCTAAAAGTTTATTTATTTCTTCTTTTAATTCAATAACACGGGATTCTCTATTCTTAGTAATATTATAATAAAGTTGAAGTTCACTCATTTTTTCTTGCAATTTTTTATTTGCTTGTTTTCTTTCTGTGATATCTCTGCCAAAACTAACGGTTCCAATAACTTTTCCATTTTTATAAAATAGTAATATCCTATACCAATATTTTTTAAAGCTTGTGCTTCTCCTTTAATGTAGTCCAATTTTTGTGATAATTCTAAAGCTTGATTGCCGTATTCTACTGCTTTTTGGGGTGATTCGTTCCAGTAGGCTTTTCCTAATTCATTTAAAATATCAACCTTTTCTATACCGGTAGCTTTTTCCAACTGCGACTCAAGACTGTCTATTTTCGTTTGAGAAAACAGAAGATTGCTATAAATAAAGAAAATAAATAAAATAATTAAATACTTTTTCATATTAACAATACACTAATTAGGCCTTAAGACTCGGCGGACTGGACTTCACACCGATTCATCGGGGTGGAGTTCAGGATGCTCTTTCGTCTCGAGTCCAGTCTCGCTGTCGCTCCTCTGAACTCGAGTCTTCATTCTAAGAGGAGTTCAGCAAACTCTTTCTCCTTGAGATATTTCTTATAACATTTTATTTGCTGTTTATATAATGTAGCATTTCCAAAATATATTTTCAGCAATTCATCATTAAATAAGATATCATTTCTTTTACCTATCCATTCAAGATAATTAGAATATTTCCAATCCGAAAGATTATCCACTAATCCTGCTTTTTTAGGATTATAATGAATATACTGGCAGAGAGAAATTATATAATTTTCTTTTTTTATTCTCTTATGTTGTAAAGGTCCTTGGTATAAACGTCCTTTTCTTACATATTTACTATTGTAATGTTGCACATAAGAGTTATTTAAGTCATTGAAAATTTGATAAATAGGTTTGTCATCGTCTTGTCGTAGAAGAAAATGAAAATGATTTGGCATCAAGCAGTATGCAAAAACAGAAGCAGGATAAGCAATAATTTTTGGTTTGAATTTATCCAAAAAATATGAATAATCATCATCACTTACGAAAAGCAATGTATTATTTATAGAATGATTATAAAGATGGAAATACTCTCCTTTTATAAATTTTTCTTTTTTACATCGCATAGTTTTTATTCTTCCTTAAGCAGACTAGACTTCACGCCGAATTTATTCGGAGTGGAGTTCAGAATGCGAACATTCCGACTCAAGTCCAGCGTCGCTACGCTCCTCTGGACTTGAGTCTTCATTCAACCACTTTATACTTTGCCTCTTTACCCAATTTCTCAAGAAGTTCATTTACCTCCTTTTTCAGTTCAATCATTCTTAATTCTCTTCCAATAGCTAATTTGTTGAAAGCTTCCAATTCTTCATTTTTCTTTTTAAGTGCTTCTTCTATTTGCTTGCGCTCAACGACTGCGGAAAACTCTGTTGCTACTGCTTTGCCAATATTAATATCATCCTGGCTCCAGTTGTGTACTTTGTCATCATGAAGATAGAGAACGCCATTAATATTACCATTAGAATTTATACAAGGTATAATAAGATAAGCAATCAATTTTGCTTTTTGCCATTTTTCTTTATATTTTTCGTACCAATATTTTTCACGCACATCATTAACTACAGAAATTTCTTTTTTTTCATACGTAGCCTTTGTATCTTCTCCTCGTTTAGTAATTGGAATAAGCGATTCAATACCCGGGAAGTTTTCTCTTTCATCTGAAATTTGCCAATCCTTTTTTGAATCAACTTTTGCTCTAAATACGACACGGGGGAGATTTAGCCCAATTCTAATAGCTTTTAAAGCGATTAAAATAGCTTTTTTAAAATCAGGTTCAAGAAGACTTAGAACTACATCTTGTAAAATTTTTCTGTTGCGTAGTTCTTGTTTCAAAGATTTTTCAATGTTTTTCAAAAGAGTAATATCACGCTGTGTTCCCCAACAGCGGATTAGAGAGCCATTTTCAATAATTCCGATTAGATTATTGAGATACACATGAATTATTCCTTTAATATCAGGTTCATGGGATTCTCCATCAATAAGCCGAAAGTCACTGTGGATAAAGTTTTTTAGGTATTCAATATTTCTTTTATCAGTAGGAACAAGAAGATTTTCCAGCTTGGTTCCTATTATATCTTCTCTCTTTTTAAATCCATACATTTGTGCCATCATATTGTTGCATTCAACAAGAGTTCCAGTAGCATAGATTTGTTCTATAATCTCATCTTCGTCAAGGTCAATAGGAATTGGCTCGGCAGATTCAAAACACCAGATACCTTCTGAGCTGCTCTGTATAAATGCACGATAGCGTTCCTCGCTTCTTTTTAACTTTTCAGCAGATATTTTTTGTTTCTGCTCTATTTTCCATTGAGTTAGTGCTTTTTTTATTACATCAGGGATTATTTCAAGGTATCTCCCCAAAGGGTCTTTTACTATGTAATCCTGGGCGCCTAATTTGATTGCCTCTGCAGCGATAGATTCGTTCCCAGAGGCTGCTACAAAAACAACTGGGACATTTAGTTTGTTCTTCTTTATCTCTTTTAAAAGTTCAAGGCCATTCTCATCTGGGAGTTTATAATCAATTAGAACTATATCAAATGAGGCGGAGCAAAGATGTTGGATTGCATCTTTTCCTTGCTTTACCCAAAGTATTTTGCAGTCAAGCTCACTCTTGTCCAATGCTCTATTCATAGCAATGTAATCATGTTTGATATCTTCAACAAAAAGGATTTTTAACTTTTTTTTCATAATTTTTTCTCCCATATTTTTATTATTTTTCTCACTGAGTCCACAGGGATAATCGGCGATGTAGAGAGGGATGTATTTTCATTTCATTTTTGGTTATCTTTTATAATCAATCTTTTATGGCAATTCAGACATTGTCCAGTATATTTGAATCTCACGAATGGCGTTTGAGAAATTTTCAAAATCCACAGGTTTTTGGATAAAAGTATTGCAGCCGAGTTGATAGCTTCTGATGCGGTCAATTTCTTCTTTTGAGGTTGTAAGCATAATCACTGGAATTGACTTAAGTTGTGGATCTTTTTTGAGAATACCGAGGCATTCAACACCATCCATTATGGGCATTCTTATATCCATTAGTATGATGCCTGGTCTTGGAAATTTTTCAGAATCAGAGTATTTACCTTTATGGCGGAGAAATTGAAGACATGCCTCACCATGAGGGACTACGAAAAGAGAATTTGTGATTTTATGAAGTTTCCAAGCCCGTTTAACAAAAATAACATCATGCTTATTGTCTTCAACGAGGAGAACAGGGAAATCTTTCCATATATTACTCATTTTACTATACCACCTATATTTGTTCTCTGTCGTTACCCAGTTTTTTGGTGTAATTGTTCTGCCTTTATTTTCGGCAAGACAAATGTAAAGATACTACCTTTACCTGGCGTTGATTCTACCCAAATGGTGCCGCCATGTTGTTCTACAGCCTTTTTAACAATTGCCAGTCCAATACCTGTACCCTCATATTCTTCTTGGGTATGCAGTCGTTGAAAGATACCAAATATCTTATCAAAATGGCGGGATTCAATTCCAATTCCATTATCGCGTACAGAGAACTCCCATGCATCTCCTATATCCCTATGTTCAATTGAGATGTGAGGCTTTGAGGACTGATTAAATTTAAAGGCATTTGATAATAGGTTGGAAAATATTTGTTCCATCTGGATTTCGTTGGCTTGAATTATAATATCTTCTTTTGGAAGAGTTATCTCAACATTTTCATCTGGGTGCAACTGGGAGACAAGGCGAGACAGGAGCTTGCCAATATTTACATTGGTTATCTTTGGTATAGTTCTTCCTATTATAGAGTATTCCAGAAGGTCTGTTACCAGTTCCTCCATATGCCATGCATTTTCTGCAATACCCTGGATATATTCCCGTCCAATTTCATCTAAACTATCACTACAATCCTCTTGAAGGAACCGGCAATAGTTGTTTAGTGCGCGTAGAGGAGCACGAAGGTCGTGTGAGACCGCATAAGTGTATTGGGATAACTCATCATTAACCTTCCTCAACTCTTCTATCTTGTGTTCAAGTTCCAGTGAATATTTTTTAATTTCTACTTCCATTTGCTTCCGCTTGGTAATGTCAGTATAAACTGCCACTGCTCCAACTAATTCATTTCCTATTAATATTGGTGAACCAGCCATCACTACATCCACAGGGGTATCATCCTTCCGATATCGGACGGTCTCTATAGTTGGTATATTTTCTCCAGCTAATACCTGTTTGCTATAAAGTTTTGCTTCCTCAAATTTATCAGCACCTGCAATTAGGTCATCAATATCCTTACCTATCATCTCTTTTTTTGAATATCCGAAAAGTTTCTCAGCTACCTGATTACACATAATTATCTTATGATGGGCATCCATAGTAATTATGGCATCAGGAGCATCAGCAAGCACTGCTTCCAGATAAAGGCGGCGTTCTTCGTTTTCCATCTCTGCTTTCTTGCGATGACTTTCTAATTTTTCCAATTCAGCAATTCGCCTACGCAGTTTTGCCAGTTCATCTACAAGTTCTTTTTTTGTCTTACCTTTATTAATCATTTTGTATATCTCCTAAAAGAGAAATAAATATTATAGAAATTTTTTGTCAAACTTTATTATAAAAAATGTGCATAACCTCACCAGTGTGCGGTGTTCTTCCCATCACTTTGGACTTTAAATATATTTTGCAAAAGTAAAAATAATTTTGTAAAATAAAAGTTTTTATTAAAAATTTTGAGAGCGATAAAACTTGACTTAAAAATAATTCAATAAAAAATTTTACAGAAAATAATTTTTCAGGAGATATAATGCTAAGAAATAGCAAAGGTTTTTCTATTTTTACTATAATAAGTATTATTGCTTTTGCTGCAATAATTTTTATACTTTTAATACCACAATTTTATAATGTAAGAGCAAAAGAAAAGCAAGAGCAATGTATTGAAAATATGGAAAAAATAAAAAAAGCAATTGAGGAATATATGGCTGATAGACACCAGTCATTTAATGGTGACCTTGTAGAACTGGTTCGTACTGGTTATCTAAAATATTCGTATGAATGTCCTGAAAATGGGGTTGGGGATAAGTATATTGCAAGTGGTGATTTTAATACTGGTGAGGTAATAGTTAAATGTCCTAATCAGGCTGAATTTCCTGACCATATTTTAAAATAGATTTTAACATAGATAACAAAAAAGGCGACCAGTTAATAGACTGACCGCTTTTTTTAAAATTTACATTTTAAAGAATTCACTTCTCCAGTCTTTTATTTTAGCATCCTCTTTAGCTTTCTGATACCAGGTATTGTAAGCTTGACTATCTTTGCTCGCTATCATCTTTTCTTTAAGTTTGCTTTCTTCTTCTTCAAATTTTTGCATATCGGCAGGTTGGAACTCAACTAATTTAGCTAAATAATATTCTTTTTTACCTCTAATCAAAGATGATATTTTTCCAACTTTTTTCAAATCAAGAATAGCCTTATTTAGACCCTCTTCTCTACCTATATCCTTAATATAGGCTTTCTGTGCTATCAGTTCTGTATTAACAATTTCAAGATTGTTATTCTCTGCTATATTATAGAAATTATCTGGATTAATTTGTGTAGCAATACTATCTGCCTTAATAAAGAGTAAGTCCATTTTTTTACTTTGTTCAATATCAGTAGCTATCTTATCTGTTGCTGTCACCAAATCTTGATAATGTTTTCCAATTTTATACGAAATCATTGCAATAAAATAGTCTCCCGATACACTTAGATAAGGTTTTGCCACTGCACCAAGTTTATTTGAATACGCAAAGTCTATAAGAGTTTTTGACTTGCCAATTCCAGGAATATATTGCTCATCTTTTTTAAATTCTTTTGTTTCTTGAACTTCATAATTAAAGTTTCTTGCAACAACTTCAAAACTATCATCTTTACACTGTTCATAGAAATCAAAAGCAATTTTTTCAAGATTTTGTTTGGTTTCTGCACCAGGTTGTTCTTTAATCAAAATATGACTTGCTCTCACTTCTTTTTCGCCATTTGTAATACGAGTATCTGTAACTTTGATAATATGCCATCCAAATCTGGTTTTTATTGGTTCACTCACTTCACCTTTTTTCAGAGAGAATGCTTTTTCTTCAAAAACTGGGTCCATTTTTCCTTTTCCAAAGAAATCTAAATCGCCACCTTTAGAAGCTGATGGACATTCTGAATATTCTTTTGCTAATTCTGCAAAATCTTCACCATCCAAAACCATCTGGTAAATTCTTTCAATTCTATCTTTTGCTTCTTTTACATCTGCTGGACCTGGTTCCAATGGAATTTTTGCATATTTAAGTTTTCTCTGGGGTCCAACCTTGAAATCTTCTATATTATTATGATAGTATTCTTTTATCTCTTCTTCAGTAACTTGCACAGAATCAATCATATCAAGAGGAAACACAATAATATCAGCTTTTGCCTTTGTATTTTTCTCAATATAATCTTTTTTGACTTCATAATCAGTAACAATAGCGACTGATTTTATGATATTCATAAGTTTTTCATATTGAAGAATTTTGTAGTAATAATTTTCAAGCCAGGACCAATCAATCTGGGGATTTTTGAGTGCTGATTTATATTTATTAATATCAAAATCACCATCAGTTTGGAAACCTTCATGTTGAAGAACAACATCAGGCGGCTCATTCAGCATTTTATTTGCAACTTCTCTGGATGATACTTTAATATCAAACTTCTTGATTGCATTATCCAAAATAATGCTTTGCACTAATTGGTCCCAGGTTTGGTCATTAAGCTGCCTGTAAGTTTGTTCATCAATCTCTTTGTCTTCAGAGTTTTCAATATAGTTAGAATAGCTTTTCTGGAGCATTTTATAATATTCATCATATTTTATTTTATTTCCATCAATAATTCCAACATAATATTTTCCCTTGAACATTCCTGTAATGCCCATTGTACCCATTCCGCCAATAAACACAATTGCAATTATCCATATAATCGGTCTAGACATACTTCGCATTTTATTGAGCATATATATCTCCTTGTATTTAGTAAATTTTGATAAAAAATTTTGTTTATCAAAAACTATGCAAGTTTTTTCGAATTAATTTAAAATGTCAACAAGATTTTATTGACAGATAATATTCTTATTTTGTTTAGAATACATAACGTGGTTTACCCCGTCCCGATATATCGGGATTCATATTGTTATATAATTTTTATCCTCTTAGATGTGTTATATTTAACGGGGTGAACTGCAAAGATTAAAGGTGAAAGATTAAAATTCTAAATCAAAAATTTTATTTAAAAATTATAAATGATTTGTGAGGTATAAACATGGAAATGAATAAGGAAAAATTGCTATATCGTATTTTTAAAGAAGATGCTCAGGATAGAGAGATGGATATGAAAGAATTTTATCATAAAAGAAGAAGGGGACTTCTTCCATTCCTCAATTCCAAAGGGGAGGTTGTATGGCTCAAGAGAAAGGAGTTCAGGATTGCCACTGTAAGGAGAATAGACTATATAAAAAAGTCAAAAAAATCAAAGTATCATAGACATTCGCATCACCATGAAGATGCTGATTTCACTGGACCTATTACTCCCGAAATGGCTAAATACTTTTTCTTTGGGGCAGTCGCAGTGGTGTCGGCATATCTCTTCGTTAAATTTATAGAGTTCTTAGTATCGCTTTAGTTACTTATTTTTTCCCCTAGATTGATTAGACTTTTTCTTAACACTTCTCTTTTAAAATCTATTTCGTCTTTTTTAGTCACAAAAATTGGCTTGCCATAAATTATCTTTGCCGGTGAAAGGAACTTTGGAATTATAAAATTATCCCAACTATTTAGTATCCATTTTCGTCTTGCATTGCAAGACACCGGAATAATAGGTTTTCCGGTTTTATATGCTAAGTACAAAATACCATCCTGAACTTTTTCTTTTGGTCCACGAGGGCCATCTGGAGTAATTCCAATGTCGTACTGCGATGCAACATCAATCAATTTTTTCATAGCTTGCATGCCACCTCTTTTAGTTGAACCCCGCACAGCTTTATAGCCTAACCTTGAGCAGGCACGTGCTATATACTCACCATCTTTATGCTTTGAAACCAAAATATGAATGTTCTCAAAACGATGTGCATAAGAGAGAATAAGCAGCCTGCTATGCCAGAAAGCATAGATTACTGTTCCATACTTTTTTTTGACACTATCTACATATTTTTTATTTATCCTTTGGATGCGTAAACTGCCAATAAGAATGTTTATCAAAGTGGAACCAAGTATCTGAACGATTTTATTTCTTGTTTTCTGTTTCATTAATCATTGAAAGAGCAATTTTTGCCATCCGCCAGCTCTCCCGATATATCGGGAATATATCGGGGATAAAATCGGGTCTGGCGGATTCAGAAGCTTTCTTATTTCCTAACTTTTCTTGTAATATTGAAAGTTCTTCTTTCATCTTTTTATAATTTTTTTCGTCATTAAGAATTGAATCAATATTATTGATAATGTTAGTTGAATTTACCTCTTTCTGAATTAATTCTGGAACAATTTTCTTACCTGCTACAATATTTGGTAAGGCTATCATGTCTATATTAACAAAATGCTTTGCAATTAGATAAGAAAGAAAAGAAGTTTTGTAAACCACAATCATTGGCGTGCCAATATACCCGGTTTCTAATGTTGAAGTTCCTGATTTTGAAATAACCAAATCGCAATATTTCATAAGTTCATAAATCTCATCTATAATTGAAATATAATTTTTTATCGGTTCAATGATTTGATAAAAGTGTCCTTTGGAAACAGTATCTGTGAGAGATATGAGGAATTCATAATTATTTTCTCTTTTTTTCAGTTTTTGAATAGTCTTTACCATTTCCGGCAATATCCGTTTTATTTCAATATCACGGCTTCCGGGAATAAAAGCAAGCCATTTTTTGCTTTCATCCAAATGATATTTATTAGCAAATTCTTTTTTTGAAAGTTGAAATGTTATCTCTTCTGAAATAGGATGCCCAACAAATTCAACATTGGCACCAATGTTTTCATAAAGTTCTTTTTCAAATGGAAAAATAACTGCGATTTTGTCCGTATATTGCTTGATTTTATAGATTCGTTTCTTTTTCCATGCCCATACCTGGGGACTGATATAATACAAAACAGGAATTTTCAACTTGTTGGCAATCTTTGCAATTCTGAGATTTAATCCTGGATAATCCACCAGAATTACCAAATTCGGTTTTCTTTTAATAAATTCTTTTTTAATTTTATTTATTACTTGATAAAAGAATGCAAGATGTTTTAGAACCTCTGCAAAACCAATTACAGAAAATCGTTCAAAAGGGAAAATAGATTCAAATCCAAGTTTTTGCATTTTGGGACCACCAATGCCCCAGAATTTTATTTTTGAATCCAGTTTCTGTATCTGCTTTAGAAATTTAGAAGTATGAATATCAGCAGACCTTTCACCTGTTAATATGAAGATATTTTTCATAGATGTTAATTTGGGGAGGTTGATTTAATCGTCAAGAAAACAAAAAATATTAACTCTATATTTAGAATGACTCTTTATTTATAGATATAGTATTGAAGGTCTATTTCTTCCATTTCATTTCTTGAAATTTGTGACAGTTGATACATCAATTCTTTTAGAGAAGATTCATAAGTGTTATAAGTTGAAAGATTTTTGAAAGAAGGAAATGAGATTTTTTGCTTTGTTGCAATTATTATTAGTGTTTCTGAATCCTCATTTTTCTCTGGAAGCAATCCAACTGGCAAAGAAAATGCATCTTTCTCATCAGGAAATTTAAAAACTTCGTTTGCTTGAACAAAATTGTTTTCTCTATATTCGTTTGGAAAAAGCATTCCCACAGACTCGTTAGAGTAAAGGCAAAATATAGATAAATAACAATCTTTGGTTGGTAGAATTGAAATTTCAAGTTCTTCACCTTCCTTAAAATATTCCTTATTAAGTTCAGCCTTCAAATTAAAGTAAGGGTCTCTTTCACCTTTTTGCTTACCGACTTTTACTTTCAAAGTAACTATTTTTTTAAAGATATTTCCATAGGTTGCTACCCTTTCGTTTAGGATTTCTTTTTCTAATATTTTTGCTTCGCTGCTTAGGTTTACCAGCTGAGAAAAATGATCAATTAGGATTTTGTTATTGCTTTCAGAAGTAATTTTGAGGGTTGTTGCGTTAACCATTACACCACTGTAATATTCAATTACTCTTTTGCAAGCATTTTGTACTGCAAGTTCCCTTGCTTGCTCTGGAGTAATATTTTCTATAACAGCAGAACCAGTTACCTCAAACCAGTCATTGCTCAAATCTTTAATCTCTTGTTCGTCTGTTTGATAAATTGTCTTAACTTTATGTGGTTGGTCTGGAATGATAGTTTTGTTTTGAGAACATGTTAGTATAAAAAAAGTTATAAGTAATAAAACTAAAATATGTTTCATAATATCCTTCTTAATATTTGTAGCACAATCGCCTCGATTGTGAGGTGTGAATTCCGACTTTGTTTTCAATTTTTTCGCGATAAAACGGACACTTGCGTTACAAGTTGATTAATACTCCACAATAATTTTATCCGAATCACCAATTACCTGTCATACCTCATTACCAAGCCCCAGCTTGGTAATGTAATGTTATTGCGTTCCCAAGCAAGGGCCTGGGAACGAGAGGAAAAATTCGATAAACTCAATTTATAACTTAAGTCAAGTTTCGCTCTGCTCAACTTAACTCAAGTTCTTCAATACCTCCACCACAACCTTATCCACATCACCAATTACTTGCGGTGTCTGCTCACGGTTGTTCAACCTTCTTGCCATATAAGGAACATTGTCATCAATATAATTTTCTCATACCTCATTACCAAGCCCCAGCTTGGTAATGTAATGTTAAGATTATTTTCTAAATCAAATTCAAGTTCTGCTACTTCGTTCTTGGATCTTTTTGATCTTCTTGCCTGATAGAATGATATTAATAGATTATCCCAAACATATATCTTTGAATACAAATATCCTATTCTCTTTGGCATAGTTCATTTTGTTTTTAGTGATTCTTTATACCAACCACCAGTCTGTCTTCCTATTTCATTTATAGACTTTGCTAAATATTCATAATGTTTAATCGTAATTAAATTTACTTCTTTACATAATCTCACATAATATCGTAGAATTTCCAAATCTATATTCGCTTTTATTAGAAGTTGAGTTTTTTTCTTTGAAAAGCGTGTATTAATATACTTCTCCATTAAATCATAAAGATGATTTTCTATCCTTGTTCTTAAGGTATATCTGTAATTCCTGGGAAACTTAGAAATCTTTGTAAAAACCATTTTATCAAATCATATAAATCTATAAGGGCCTTAACTTCTTTTATATTGTTCATTATCTAAACCTTCACAAGTGAGGTCACTTGTTTTACAAAAATTTTTCGACCCCGACTTTGTCGGGTTAAAAGGGTAAAAGAATAAAAGGGAAAAGAGTTACAACTATTTTGTCCTGCAAAAACGAGAACCATAATCGTAGTCGCAGAAACCTAGAATGCCGTAACCGCGCCCAGCACAACGACAGTAGCTGCCGTAGCTGCTCCAAGAACCGCCACGCAAAATGCGATATGTTCCACTTTTAGGACCCTTAGGATTATTCTTTGGACTATTTGAATAATAATTCTCATCATACCAATCCCAGCACCACTCCCACACATTGCCACTCATATCATAGATACCAAGCTCATTGGGCTGTTTCTTTCCTACTGGATGGGTTTTGCTCCCTGAATTTTTTGAATACCAGGCAACTTCATTAATATTGTTGCTGCCGGAGCCGGAGTATTTATACGAACCAGAGGTTCGTGCTACTGCTGCATATTCCCATTCTGCTTCTGTAGGTAATCTGTAGCCATTTGCAGAAAAATCGCATTTTGTGTTTTTGCCACTGCCACTGTAACAAGTCATTAAACCTTCCTGTCTGCTTTTTTTATTGCAGAATTCAACTGCATCATACCAACTTACTTGTTCAACTGGTAAATTATCTCCTTTGAAATATGAAGGATTATTGCCCATTACTTCTTTCCATTGTTTTTGGGTTACTTCATATTTCCCAATATAAAAATCACCAACCCTTACTGTATGGACTGGTTTTTCATCACTATCTCCACTTGTGCTTCCCATCTGGAAGGAACCACCTTTTACAAATACCATACCCCTTGGTACAACATTTACTTTGAAATTAACAGTCCAACCCTTTAAGCTTCTTCCTTCAAGGACAGGTTCCCAGCATATTTCGTGATTTTTCCCTGGTTTTACATCATTCAAATCTCCAGCAATAACTTCTGGCTTTATTTCGGTTCCATCTTTATTGGTTGCTGAAGGAACAATATTGTAAGTGTCATTTCCGGAAAGGTCGTAAGTAATAACAATTCTGCCGTTTTCTATTTTTTGTTGTATATTGGAAATTGGTTGGGAGAAGAGGGTTGATGTAAAAATAATAAATAAAAAGCAATATAAAATAACTTTTTTCATAAATTTTTCCTTTTTTAGGTTTGTTCTTCTAATGAAAAAGTGTTAATGTTTAGTCCAGGAATTTATGGTTACAACCTTCTTAAGGTTAATGGGAATATTCACTTAAAGCTCTTTTAATCTGAAATAACAATTCCTCATTGGTTTCGTTTTTCAGCAATTTTTTTAGGAATTTTTTATTGCTTTTGCTCTTACATTTTACAAAATATCCTATAAGATGTTTCTTTGAACGGACAGTTGCTTTTGAATAATTTTTCAGGATAATTTTTTCTGCGTCTACTCCTATTTTTGCCAAACCAATTTCTGCTGAATAACGAACCTCCTGGAATTCGTCATCTGTGGCAGCAATCAAAGGTAAAATTGCATCATGATTATTAATCTTTTGTAAAGCGATTGCACTTTCTCTTCGAACTGTTACAATGCTATCTTTAAGACTTTCAATAAATAATGGGATTGCTGTTGGGTAGCCTAGGTCACCAAGTGCTTTTATAGATGATGCTCTATAAGAAGGATTATTGCTTTGTGTATATTCTGCTAATATTGGATAACTGCTTTCATCCTTGATTTTTCCCAGAATCAGCATAGTAAATCTAATCTTATTTTTAACAGAATCTTCTAGAACTTTATGTAGATATGCCACGGCAGATTTTCCAATTTTTGGAATCATTTCATACAATGCTTGTGACTCTCTTGCACTTTCTGTATTTAATTTGTCTACAAGAAATGGCATCGCAGAATCTCCCATTGCAATTATCTTTTCTCGTGCTGGCTTGACCAAATATTGAAATTTTTGAGATGCTGCTGAAGCCTGCATAAAAAGTGTTTCAATATCCTCTCCAAGCGGCTCATCTGCAGGTTCCATGTCATATTCTTTACTTGGCGCAAGAGAATCTAAATAAGAATTTTTTGAATCAATACCGATTCCGTAAGTTGAATGAATCCAATAATTATTATTTTCTCCCCGGGGTGAGCCATAAAAATCATTGCCATTCAAATCCAAAAATAGACCTATATAACCAAATCCTCTTCTTAAATCAGAATAACCCATAGTTATATCTCGCTTTGCAATATAGCCATCATCTCCATTTGCATCAAGGAAAAAACTGATTGCATCAGCATTACCAGCACCTTGAGATAAGTCATAACAAACATAGTTGTCATCTCCTTGAAAGTCATATAATCCGCCGAAAGCATAGTCATGTCCACAGCCTTGTGAGACCCCTTTTGAATTATAATTATCGTTACCAAAATAATCTATCAGAGCGCCAAAAGCAAGATGCACTCCTGAGCCTTGTGCGTATTGATAGGATTTATAATGGTCATTTCCTTCTTTATCAACAAGTCCACCTAAAGCATACCAATACGCAACACCTTGACCGTAAATATCTGAGAGGTAATTATCATTACCGCTTTTATCAGCTAAGATGCCAATTCCACCAGAATAATATGGTCGCATACCGAATCCAAATCCTTGCGAGAGACTTTCAAAGTGCTCGTCATAGCGAAGTATATCAACATATTTTTGTGTTACAAGATAATTGTCATTTCCAGAATTGTCTATAAGTCCGCCGAAACCCCAGCAGAAGCCAAATCCTTGTCCGTACAGGCAGCATTCATAAGTATCATTGCCATCGTTATCAAGTAGTAATCCGATACCATAAGCGCCGCCACCTTGCACCATATTTTGGGCAAAATATTTGTCATCTCCTTTTTTATCTGATAAAATTCCAATACCGAAATAGCCAATTCCTTGAGAATAATTCTTTGCTGAGTATAAATCGTCTCCTTTATAATCAATCAGAAAATTTAGACCAAAATATCCAGCACCCTGGCAAAAATCTTCTCCAATGTAAATATCATCTCCTGAATAATCTAATATTACACATAATTTATTTTCTTTTGAAAATTTGTATATATCGTTTCCAGTATAATCAATTACAAAAATATAGTCGCTAATATTCGTATTGTTAGAAGGATTTATAGCAATTTTTCCATATTCGGTTTCTAACGCAATCTTATCATTGAAAAACAAGGAATCATCTTCAGCCTGAGGCTGATCCGCCTCTGGCGGAGAAGATAATACAAGAGTATCAATTCTTGAGAGCAATTTAGAAGTTAATATTGCGGCATTAACTAAATTGTTTCTTTTTAATTTGGCTGCGATTTTTCCGAACTTTTTGTTTTTCTTTCTGGATTCCTCTTCATCATCTTTAAGGTCTTTCAAACTTTTTTCTTGCATATCTTCGGACTGTAAGAAATATTCTTTTGCATATTTTTTTAGAAATGCCATTTCGCTATCAGAAAATGTAGAATATGCAGAATCAATATTACTCATAATCTCTGGAAGTTCGGTTAATATTACTGTTACAATCTTCTTATTAACTGGATGAAGTTCTTCAAATGAAATTTCTAATTGAAATTCTTTGGGTTTGGCTGTTTCAGATTTTTTAGCATCAACATCCAAAAGTTTTGAATCAAAAATAATCAAAGAATCAAGGTTTTCAGTATTTTGAAAGTGATAATCAGCAATAGAGTCGCACGCATCAAAAGTAGATAAAGGTTTATTGAATAATTTATTTATCAAAAAAAGACGAAATGTGTCGGCATTTGACAGATTAAGGTTAAAAGTAAGGTCTTTCCTTGTCATCTTAATTTTTGATAAGGCAGAATCTATATGAGTATTCTGCAAGATATCTAATGGTTGAAAATTGTCTGCATATAAATAAATTATACTCCCACAAAGTAGAAATATTATAAAGAATTTTTTCATTTAATCTCCTAATTTACACTTAGATTAAGACATTTTGGAAATTTATGTCAAAGTTTTAGCAAGAATCCTTTTATAAAAAAAATTATTCCTCAAAAAAATCCTTGACGCCTTTTTCAAAACCTATTTAAATAACTATCAAAATCAAAAGGAACTGCTGGTTTCTACCTTATGGCGTCAAGGATTGCCAATAAGGCTAAATAAAAAATATGTAGGAGGTGAGCACAGCAGTTGCTCACCTTTTTTAATGGAGGTGAAGATAACTGTAAGCAGAAGATATTCAAGATGGCAGAAGCCAGGAAGAAATAAGAATAGAAAGCGAATCAATAATCAAATTAGAGATTCTAAGGTTCGTCTGATAGGTCCAGAAAAGGAATCATTTGGGATTGTTTCTATTAATGTTGCTTTAGATAAAGCAAGAGAGTATGGTTTAGATTTAGTTGAAATTGCGCCCAGTGCCAATCCACCTGTTTGTAAGATTATTAATTATAGTAAGTTCTTATTTGAGGAATCAAAAAGAGCAAAAGAAGCAAAAAAGAAGCAACAATCAGTACATTTGAAAGAGGTAAAATTTCGCCCAAGAACAGATGACCATGACTATAATTTCAAGTTAAATCATATAAAGAATTTCCTGGATAAGAGCAACAAAGTAAAAATCACAGTACAATTCCGCGGTAGGGAGATGACTCATAAGAAATTTGGTTATGATTTGATAGAAAGATTACGGAAAGATTTAGAAGAATTTGGTGCTTTTGAAAATAAACCAAAGATGGAAGGTAGATTTTTAGTTACCTTTGTGATAAGTAAAAAGAAAATATAAAAATTTTTAAAAATTTTATACTTTTCCATTACTTTCTATAAAAGTATTTATAAGAATTCAAAATATAAAATAATAGATTGAAATAACATATAGGAGTTTATATGCCAAAGATGAAAACGAGGAAATCTGCTGCCAGGAGATTCAGTAAAACCGGAAGCGGAAAAATAAAGAGGAATAAGGCTTATCGGGGTCATTTTATGACAAAAAAATCCTCTAAACAAAAAGCGAATCTTAGAAAAGGAGGATTAGTTTCATCTGCTGATAAAAAAAGAGTAAAAAGTATGTTAGCATCCTAATAACATCAAACTCCATATGAGCCTTCGGCTCGTCAAAAATAGTCATATGCTTTTTTTGAGCGTCATAAATAGCATAATGACAGCGAACAAAGTGAGCATTATGACGGTTTCAGCCATTAGAATTTATAATTTAGGATTTTAAATAAGGAGTTGTTATGTCAAGAGTAACAAACAATGTAGCATCAAGAAAAAGAAGGAAGAAGATTCTGAAACACGCAAAAGGATATAGAGGTGGTCGTAAACTTTATCGTGCAGCTCGTGAAGCAGTTGAAAAGGGTTGGCAATATGCATATCGGGACCGTAGAAATAGAAAAAGAAATTTTAGAAGATTATGGATAATTAGAATCAATGCTGCGGTAAAAGAACACGGTTTAAACTATAGTCAGTTTATTTTTGGGTTAAAAAAGTTAAAGATAGATTTAAATAGAAAGATGCTTTCTGAACTGGCTATCAACAATCCAAAAACATTTGCGTCAATTGTAAAATCTGTCAAAAAGAAACTTGAAAAAGAGTAACAATAGTGAAAGAAGAAATTCAGATTTTAAGACAGAAAGCTCTGGAAGAGATTCCTAATTGTAAAAATTTGAAGGAACTTGAAAGCCTTAGAATTAAATTCTTGGGGAGAAAAAGCAAGCTATCTTCATTATTGGGCCAAATAGGGAGACTTTCAAAAGAGCAGAGACCTATAATTGGTAATCTATTAAATCAGACAAAAGAAGAGATTGAAAAACTAATCTGTGTAAGAAAAGAGGCGCTTTTAATTATAAAACAGAAGAAGTCTAAAACTAAACCAGAGATAGATATTACTCTTCCCGGCAGACCAATTGAAACTGGTGCTAAACATCCTTTATTCCAGGTATGGGAAGAAATTGAAGATATTTTTATAAGTCTCGGTTTTGAAATTGCTGAAGGTCCAGAAATTGAATCTGAGTATTACAATTTTGATGCATTAAATACTCCAGAATGGCATCCAGCAAGGAATCTCAGTGACACTTTCTATCTAAAAAATGGGATGCTACTCCGCACAGAAACCTCGCCTGTACAGATTCGGGTAATGGAGAAATACAAACCACCCATTCGTATAATAGCACCCGGAAGATGCTATCGTAATGATAAGCCTGATGCCTCACACTCGCCTGTTTTCCACCAATTTGAAGCATTAGTCGTTGATGTCGGTATTACATTTGCTGATTTGAAGGGCACTCTGGATTCTTTTGTAAAAAGATTCTTCGGCGAAAAAACGCATTCCCGTTTCAGACCACATTTCTTCCCTTTTACTGAACCAAGTGCTGAGATTGATATTTTGTGTATAAATTGTGGAGGGAAAGGATGTAAATTATGTAAGAATACAGGCTGGTTAGAGATGGGCGGTGCAGGAATGGTTGACCCAAAAGTTTTAGAAGAAGTTAAATACGATTCAGAAAAATACACCGGTTTTGCATTTGGTTTAGGTATTGACCGTATAACTATGCTGCGTTATGGAATTTCTGACATCAGGATGTTATTGAGAAATGATTTGAGATTTTTAAGGCAATTTGTATAGTCTACCACAATCCCCAATTAAATCAGGGACGGGAGACAATGGATGATGAAAATAATCAAGTATACAGAGTTAATTATGAAATCATCTGATCTAACAGGATTTGTAATTCTGTTTATTAAAACACCATTAAAAATGGCGTTAGGATCATTGCAATGTACTTGTAATTCATAATTTTACATTTATCTCTGTGTGCTCTGTGCCTCTGTGGCAAAAGGATTTTCAGATGAAAATAAGCTATAATTGGTTGAAAGAATTTATCCCAATAAAGCTTTCTGTCAAAGAGTTTTGTCAGAGACTTACAATGTTTGGAATTGAGGTTGAGGGAATTACTCATCTTGGTGATGAATATGAAAATATCGTTGTTGGTAAAATTTTGTCTGTAAACTCACATCCGAATTCAAATAAATTATCAGTCTGCATCGTAGATGTGGCAGGAGACAAGCCAATATCTGTTATTTGTGGAGCACCAAATGTCAAAGAAGGTCAATATGTTCCTGTTGCAAAAGTTGGTTCTATTGTTGGGGATTCTCAGATTAAAAAAGTTAAAATTCGTGGGATAGAATCTCTTGGGATGATCTGTTCGGAAAGGGAATTAGGTATTTCCAATGACCATTCTGGAATTATGGTTTTAAGGAATGATTGGAATATAGGAACCCCTTTTGCAGAAGTTTTACAAATTGATGACTATATCATAGATGTAGAAATTACACCAAACAGGCCCGATCTTTTAGGAATGCTGGGGATTGCTCGCGAAGTTGCAGTTATGCTGAATAAAAAGTATACTCTACCTAAAATAGAATTTGAGCCTGATATGTCCGGAAAACAACCAACTTCAGAACTTATATCAGTAGAAATTAATGCTCCAGAACTTTGTCCTCGTTATTGCTGTAGGGTTATTAGAGATATTACTGTTAAACCTTCACCAAAATGGATGCAAAAAAGGCTTAAAGCCATTGGGTTGCATCCCATAAACAATATCGTAGATGTAACAAATTATGTCTTAATGGAATATGGTCATCCGCTACATGCTTTTGATTATGAGAACATTTCTGGAAACAAAATTATAGTTCGTAGAGCAAAGGATGGCGAGAAAATAAAACTTCTTGATGAGGATGTTTATACCTTGTCCTCTCAAAACCTTGCCATTGCTGATATTGAAAAGCCGATTGCTCTGGCAGGTATTATGGGAGGAATTAATAGCAGCATTCTCCCTGAAACAAAGGATGTTGTTTTAGAATGTGCATGTTTTAATCCAAGAAATATCCGTGCAACATCTCTTTATCTAAATCTTGAATCTGAATCTTCATACAGGTTTGAAAGAGGGATGGACCCAAACAGATTAGAAGAAGTAATTGACCGTGCGGCACAGCTAATTCAGATAACTGCCGGTGGAGAAATATGTAAAGGTATTGTAGATATCTATCCTGATAAGGTTTTGCCTAAAAAAATCTTTTTGCGAACTAACAGGGTAAATAACATTTTAGATACACAACTACAGCCTGAGACCATAAAATCATACTTGCAAAAATTAGAATTTTTGGTTTATGAAAAAGGCAAAGATTTTGAAGTAACTATTCCTACATTCCGCTTGGATTTGGAACGGGAGATAGATCTTATAGAAGAGATCGCACGATGTTATGGTTATAAAAATATTCGTTCTCAATTTACATTACCGCGAATAGAAAATATTCTTAAAAGAAAGACGATACGAAAGATACGAAATCATCTTATTAATTTAGGATTTTATGAAGTTTGCAATCTCAGTTTTGCAAATTTAAATGTGCTTGATGAACTTAATCTGTCACAAAATGATTATAGAAGAAATACAATTGAATTATCAAATCCTTTAGGTGAGCAATTTTCCATTTTAAGGACTACCTTAATCCCTGACCTTCTTAACAATGTAGCATTAAATTTATCATATAAATTTGATAATTTTAAACTGTTTGAACTAAATAAAGTTTATCTTAAAGATAGCAATAATACATCTCTTGAGCCTATTTCGCTAACTGGTGTAACAGTTGGAGACTTTGTACCAAAATATTGGAATTCTAAATCTCACTTGTCCTCATTCTTTGATGTAAAAGGTATTGTAGAATCAGTTTTTAAAGTTCTTCATTGCACACATTATATGAGTTTCAAAAAGTCCGATGAGCCTTTTTATTTATCTAGTGAAAGTGCTGATGTATTTATTGGTGATACAAAGATTGGTTCATTAGGAACCTTGCAAGAGGATATTTTATCTAAATTTGGGATTAAAGTTCATACAATACTGTTTGATATTAATGTTTCAATCTTGCTTAATTATATTAAACAAGAGGAAATATATTATAAGAAAGTGATAAAATTTCCTTCTGTGCTTCGTGACATCGCAATTATGGTTCCAAAGGAAGTCTCTGTTGCAGAAATTGAAAGAACTATTAAATCAATTAATTCGGAAATAATAAAAAATGTTAGATTATTTGATGTATATCAAGGTGAGCAAATTAAAGAAGAATATCGCAGTATGGCTTTTAGTATCACTTTTCAATCAGATAAATCAACATTAACGGATGAATATGTTAATAAATTATTTGACAATATTGTTGAAAAATTATTAAATGAACACAAAATTACATTGAGGCAAAAATAATGAATGTTGATTTGCTTGGTAAAATTGAAAAAAAGATCGAAAATCTAATTTCAGAATATAAAACTTTAAAAGATAAATATAATAGTGCGTTAAAAGAAAAAGAAGAATTAAATAATAAATATAAAGACCTGTTCCTTAATAAGGATAGAGCAGAAAATCGCATAGCAGAACTTGAAAAGGACTTGCAATATTATAAAGAGCAGGCATCTGAGCTAAGTAATAAATTAGCACAAAAAGAAGATAAGTTAAAAAGTTATACCGAACAGGCATACACTATTGACAGTAGAGTTGATGCCTTACTTACCGCAATTGATGATGTGCTTGAAGAAAAAGAGTCTGAATAAAATAAACTAATTATAAAAATATATGAATAGTATTTTTGTAAATATTTTTGGTGATGAATACTCAATAGCTGGTGATGTGGACCCAACTGATATTAAAAAATATGCAGAATATCTTGATGAAAAATTAACTGAGTTATCTGTTGACACTAACATTGAATCTAAGTATAAATTATCAATATTATGTGGTTTAAATATAATTGAGGAGATGTTTACCCAAAAGGAACAATTATTTGAAGTTGAAAAGTATTTAAAAAAGATATCCAATCTTTTAGATTCTTTTTCTGCGGAATAAATTTTTATAAATCTGCTTGTCACAAAATAGCTTATATTTGTAAGAGAATAAGTATTTAAGTCATTTTGTTCTTTTCTTGAAAAAGGCCTATCCTGTTTGTGATAACAATGTTGTTTTGTGCTAAACTTGAACTATAGGGTGTTCGATTAGGTATGGCGTGAATGCCTTCATTGCAGTTGGACTCATAAAATATCTATAAGGATTCCCATTATTGAGATACAGTTCAAACAAATTGTTACACGGCAAGGACAGGTCTTTTTTATTGAAAGGATGAAAAATGATACAATATCTCATTCTGGCAATTGCAGTTTTAGTGGGACTATTTTTAGGATGGATTTCCTTCCGTATTTTAACAATCAAGAAGATTAACAATGCAAAAGAGATTTCAAAAAGAATTAAAGAAGAAGCACTCTCTGAAGCGAAAGTTATAAAAAAGGAAGCGGAATTAGAAGCAAAAGAACAATGGTATGCCAGAAGTTCAAATTTAGAAAAAGAGATTGAAAATAGAAAAAAGGAATTGCACAAACTTGAAAACAGATATAATCAAAAAATTAGCGGGATTGAAGAACGTTTGTCAAGACTTGATAGAAGAGAACAATCTGTTTCTGATAGAGAAAAACATGTTAATCAAAAACAAGTTCAACTAAAAGAGCAGGAGCAAAAGCTGCAGAAGTTAATAGATGACCAAACAGAAAAATTAATGGCGATTGCTCAGATGAATAAGCAGAAAGCTATTGAAAAATTGCTTGAGCGATTTGAAAATGAAGCGAAAAGTGATGCTGCAAAAGTTCGGAAAGAAATAATTGATAAAGCCAAGTCTGAAGCAGAGAAGGAATCACTCAAAGTTTTAGCTTCTGCTATTCAGAGAACCGCGGTTGATTATATTGCAGAGTCTTGCGTCTCGGTTGTTCCGTTACCATCAGAAGAGATGAAAGGTAGAATTATTGGTAGAGAGGGTAGAAATATTCGGGCTTTTGAAAATAGAACAGGAATTGAGTTAATAGTAGATGATACTCCTGAGGCAGTGATTCTATCCAGTTTTGAACCTATACGCAGGGAAATTGCTCGTAGGTCTTTGCAAAAATTAATATCTGACGGAAGAATCCATCCAGGTAGAATAGAGGATACAGTTAAAAAAACTGAAGAAGAAATAAACCAGGCAATTATTGAAACAGGCAAGCAAATTTGTATTGATCTTGGTATTAATGACCTTCCAAAACCTTTGGAAAATTTAGTTGGAAAATTACAATTCCGCACAAGCTATGGACAGAATGTTCTTAAGCATAGCATTGAGACAGCCTGGATATGTGGTATGATTACAGCTGAAATTGGTTTAGACCAAACTCTAGCAAAAAAGATAGGTTTGTTACATGATATTGGGAAAGCTGTTGACCATGAGGTTAATGGAGCGCATCCTCAAATTGGTGCTAATTTGGCAAAAAAATATGGTCTATCCCAAACTATAGTTAATGCTATTGAAGCACACCATGAAGATGTAGAAGCAGAAACCCTTTATGCCGTTCTCGTGCAAATCGCTGATGCTATTTCCGGCTCCCGTCCAGGGGCAAGACGGGAAACGCTGGAATCATATTTGAAAAGATTAGAGAATTTAGAGAATATTGCCTCATCATTTGATGGAGTTCAAAAATGCTTTGCTATACAAGCCGGTAGAGAGGTCAGAATAATGGTGGAACACAATTATATTGACGATGCTCAAGCTGAAATGTTGGCTTCAGATGTGGCTAAAAAAATTGAAAATGAACTTCAATATCCTGGACAAATTAAGGTTACTGTCATAAGAGAAGTTAGAAAAACAGCATTGGCAAAGTAGTTGAAACAGTTGAATTAGTTGAATCGGTTGAACTGGTTTATTTTCCACTGATTTGGAAGATACCCATAGAGGAATATTTGTTTAATTTGGAAAATGTTTATCGTTCTTAAATATAATAAATAAGTATCAAAAATTTTAAAATATGTTTAAGAAATAACAGAAATATCCGAAAAACTATATTAAAATATTATTTATCCAATGTCAATAAATCAAATATAAAAAATGATAAAAATTTTGTTCATTGCAGATATTTTTGGAAAACCCGGGAGGAAAGTTGTATTACAATTGCTTCCCTTGCTTAAATCCAGAGAAGATTTTGATTTAATAATTGCAAATGGTGAGAATCTCGCTGGCGGAAGAGGTATTACTCCAAAAACCGCCACACAGATGTTTGAGATTGGTATTGATATTTTTACAAGTGGTAATCATCTCTGGGATAAAAAAGAGATAATTAAATTTTTATTAGATGAAAAGAGAATCTTAAAGCCTGCTAATTATCCGCCTCAAGCACCTGGAAATGATTTTTTTATTTATGAATCCAGAAAGAAAATTAAAATTGCAATTATTAATTTAATAGGTAGAGCTTTTACTGTAACTGTGGATTGCCCATTCAGATGTGCAGATAGTTATATTAAAAAGTTGAAAGAAATTACAAATATTATTTTTATTGATTTTCATGCTGAAACAACCGCAGAAAAGATGGCTCTTGCCTGGTATCTTGATGGAAAAGTATCAGCAGTAATTGGGACTCATACGCATATCCAAACCGCTGATGAGCGAATTTTGCCCAAAGGAACTGCTTATATAACTGACGCAGGAATGACAGGTCCCCACGATTCTGTAATAGGAGTACGAACTCAAGATGCAATAAACCGATTTATAAAGCAAATTCCTGTCAGATTTAATCCTGCAAAAGAAAATCTAAAATTAAATGGTGTTATTGTCTCAATTGACGAGCAAACAGGGAGAGCAACAGATATTCAAAGATTGTCAATCCCATTAGAAGAGTGAGGAAATTCAGTATTCCGAATTTTAGTTTAAATATGGAAAAAATTTTAAAAGGAAAAGTTGTAGCAGAGAAACTTCTTAAAAATTTGAGAGAAGAGATTGCAAATTTAAAGTATAAGGGAGTTGTTCCGTTATTAGCGATTTTTACGGTCGGAGACAATCCAGCATCAGATTACTATTCTAAAAATATTATAAAGGTTGGGAACAAGATTGGAATTAACACAAGAATGATTTCTTTTGAACAAGATGTTCAAGAGGATGAACTCATCAAACAAATTGAAGTAACTAATGTAGATAAAAGTGTTAGTGGGATTTTATTACAAATGCCTTTACCTCCTCATTTAAGGACTGATAAAATTATTATGTCAATTAATCCTCAGAAAGATGTTGATGGCTTACATCCTCTCAATGCTGGCAAATTATTACTTGGAAAGGATTGTTTTATGCCCTGCACACCAGCTGCTATTTTGGAACTAATTAAGTTTTATAATATTAAAACCGATGGAGAAAAAGTAGTAGTTTTAGGTAGAAGCAACACAGTTGGAAAGCCATTAGCAAATTTGCTTTTAAGGAAGTGTGAATATGCTAATTCAACTGTTACTATCTGCCATTCTCATACTAAGAATTTGACTGAGATAACAAGAGCAGCAGATATTTTGATTGCTGCAATTGGAAAGCCTTATTTTGTTACTGAAAAGATGGTTAAAAAAGACTCAGTTATTATTGATGTAGGAATTAATAGAATTTTTGACAAGGAATCAGAACAGTATAAATTCGTGGGAGATGTTGATTATGAAAGTGTATTTGAAAAAGTAAATGCGATAACCCCTGTACCTGGGGGGGTTGGCTCTATTACAACTGCTACTCTTTTATCTAATGTTGTAAAAGCTGCTCTATATGGAGTAGCCGAGAAAAGTTACTACGGTATTAATTAGGCACATAAATTTTTTTACTGAAATATTCAAAAAATCAAAAAAATTAAAAAAAATAATTTTTTTATTGACTTATTAAAATTGTAAATAAAAATATTGTTCAATTATGGGAGGTATAAATGTTAAAGAATAAATATGTTGTGATTCTAAGTATTTTCATTATCGCAAGTTTAATTACAATTATTAGTTGTGGAAGAAAAGGCACATTAAATCCGAATACAGCACCATATATTGAAATTACTGAATACAGCGGTATTGCAAAAACCGATACTACTTGGTCAGACTCTACAATGTTTGAGGAAATCGGAAGCTTAATTGACCCTGCGATATATAATTCGCTTTTTTACCAATTTATTCGCTGGAATGCCTGGGATGTAGATGGCAATGTTGTAAGTTATGCATATCGTGTTGGTACTTGGGATTCTCTATCAAATAACTGGGTTTATGACAGAGCTTATGGTATTGAAACTGACCCTGAAACTGGATGGGTTTTACATTTGCAACCAGATAATACTATGGATATTTGGACAGCACCAAACAAACGATATCCAATAGCATCTGTTTTTTTCCCATCTACTGATACAACAGATTTCAGAAAGAACTTTGGAAAATTTGAAGTTAAGTGTAAAGATAACGGTGGTGAGGTTTCTAAAACTGCTGTAAAATATTTTGTTACCTGGTCAGATGTTCCGGAAACCAGTGTAGGAACTTCACAAGGCGTAATTGACTCCTTCCGTGTTGGTACAGCAATTCTGTTCAACTTTACCCCACTTGGAGATGATGACCCATACGGAGATGACCCTGCATACTTTAAATATCGTCTTGTATATTACGAAAAAACAAGTGAAGATTCTATGATTTTTGAATGGAATGATGCGGTTGTCTTAGATAGCACAATTTGGTATTCAACTAAAGATTTTCCAGATGACCCTGGTGAAAAGGATAATAAATCGCAAGTATTACTTATGAAAAATTATCCTGAAGATGACCCACATAAATCTTTGAAACCAACATTAAAAGTGAATGATTTGAATGAAGTAACACAAATACAGGCAAAAACAGTTGATAAAGCTGGAATTGAAGACCCTGATTATGCAAAAATGACTTTCTTTGTAAGAGGTCATTTTAAACCTGAAACCTGTCCTTTTATGAGTTCGTGGAAATCATGGTCATCATCATATTATAACATCATATTCGGCGATAGTCGCTTAAATATTACTCCACATATTTATGTTCTTGGCGAATATAGTTATCTGCCCTATATGTCAACTACAGAAGAGATGATTCCAAGTAAATTTATCACAGCAGATGAACTACATTATGCAGATAGATTCTATATGGATAAGAATGATAATATCTCTGCTATCTGGTCTGACGATATTGAAATAAATATGAAGTGGCATTATCTTGGCGAATATCAATATGTTGAAAGTAAGAAAACAACAAGTTTTGCAGGCAATACCTATAATTATGATGAAAATTTAGGTATATATGAACAATATTTCTGTGATATAGCTTATATGGATATTCAATTAGATGGTGGCACAGATGGTTTACCATCTATCTCTACTCATATAGTCAGTGATGAATCAGGTGATTGGATGAGAATCCCAATTTACGAAGACCAGAAATGTAAATTGTTTAACATCTTTTCCGGACAACATACTTTCAGGGTTAGAGCGGTTGATTATCAAGGTGCTGTTGATACAACCCCTGAATCACTTGAATTTCTACTTTATGAAATAAAAGGAACAGATGATAAAAGTGGAGTCCTTCTTGTAGATGACACAAAAGGAACCATGATGTTTGCTGTTGAAGATTCTGTGGATACTTTTTATAACCATCTTTTGGAAGACTGCTCCAATGACAGTATCTTTGATTTACAAGAATCACCCTTTACAAATACAAAAATCCTTAATCAGGATATTAGAAATGATGAACCGAGTATTGCACCATATTTTGCACTATCAGATATTCATCAATATAAACTTATTATTTGGCATGCTAATAATCCTAAAGAACTTTTTCCCTCTGGTTTGGGAGCTGTCCATTTAGTAAACCATTATGATATACTAAGATTTTATCTCAATAGTGGTGGTAATCTATTATTTACTGGCTGTGCAAAAGTTTGTGACCCTGATTATGCAAAGACTAATTTCTTACAAGATTATGCAGGATTAGCAGATACTTTATCTGCTTTAAACACCGATGATATTGTTTGGGGTAATCCAAGTGTAAACAATTCTCCAATGGGTGGAGCAAGCGGTTCCGTTCTATTTGAAGGTATTGAGATTGACTCTCTTAATGTAGTTTATTCATTAGCAGGATATCCGTTCCCTCAGTATCTTGGTTCTACCCCACTTGGTGCTATCGGTAGTGTTACATTCCTGAATATTGTTAATGCTGAAGAAATTTTTACCTGTATTCCTGGACCGAATTTCCCTGATCCCGAACCATACAGTGGTGCTCCAGTCGGTTCAAAATATATCAAAACACCCGGAGTAAGCGGTTCAGTATATATTCTTGGTTTCCCACTTTTCTACTTCCAGGTTGATCAAGTAAAATTGTTCCTGAATAAAGTATTTGATGAAGTAGGAATAACTTATAATCCATAATATAATCTAAATACAAATTTTAGGGCGAAATCTAGAAAATTTTAAGATTTCGCCTATTTTTTTCTGCATTGTTTTTTTCTTTCAAATGTAATTAGATATAATATTTTTGACTCCATTTTAAAATACCACTTCTTCCATTCTTTTGCGATATCTATACATCCTGGGAAATAGTCTAAAATAATAATGGCTAATTTATCTTGAACATAAAAAAAGCCTGTCAGCTTACCAGCGGACAGGCTTTTAAATTAAATTTAATTAATTTATCTTACAAGGAGCATTTTCTTTGCAATAGTGCCATTGTTAGTTTCTAATTTGTATAAGTAAATACCATTGGCAACATTATGATTGTTATTGTCTTTTCCATCCCAAATTGCATAACCTGTATAAGGGGATGAGTCAGCAGTAGGTTCAAGAGTTCTTACGAGTTGTCCTTTAGTATTGTAAATCTTTATGATAGAATTTTTAATATTCTTTGCAGCAGAAAATGCGATTTTAGTAGAATTAGTAAAAGGATTTGGATAATTAGATAATATAAGAGCAGTACTCTCTGTGTTTCCAGGCTCATCAATGGAAGGTGGAACTGACAGACCGAAATGAATCTTAATAGATGTATACATAATGTATCCACCTGTTTGTGGTCCTATATTCTGAATGGAACTACCATAATCATTATCATTAAAGTAATAGATATATATCTCACCCCATTCATCATCTATTTTTTTAATATAAGGTGCGACATAGGGATATACAGTAGTTTGTCCCATAAATAATGGGTCATAAACATCAGAAAGTGGTATTGGGTCACTCCAGGTCTGTCCATCACCGATTAGGGCACCGCCTTTTGCAGAGATAGAAATTATGGGATGATTAAGATAATTCATATCAGTTGGAGTTGGATAGGTTATGGTAGGATTCTCAGCCTTTAACAGTTCAGTTCCGTCTGCCCAGATTTGAACCATCCAATCGTTGTCACGGCACATTGCCTGATGTTGAATATTCTCATGAAAACCTAAGGCCTCAACATCGGTATATGCCATAGTTAGCCATGGATAAACTAATGTATCTCCTGAAACTGGTTCAATTGTCCATGGCACACTATATCCTGAGGGGTCTGTTCCCGGCAAATTAGGAACATGATTTAGTTCCCATGTTCCATCAGTCTTGTAAACAATTTCTGCTTCAAAATGGAAGAGATAAGCAGGCCAATAAGAAGCACTACCGGCAGCTACATCTACATGTGCAACCCATATCTGAACAGGTGTATGCAAATTACCATAGCAATCATATAGAGCAGAATGGTGTCCAGTGTGCATATTACCAGGCCATCCAACCCATACATCTAAGTGATCATAAGGGTCAGCCCCGGCTTCAGGTCTAAAGCCCGGAATATTTTCAACTTCATAAAGCACATAGCGATTCAAATCATCACCTGGGTTAACTATAATTGGACAAGAATGGAAGTTAGCATAATCCCATGTTTCACCACCGTCAAAGGATTCCCATGCATAAAATCCAGGTTCAATGGGTTCGGTTGTTAAGGTATCAATAGCATAAAATCCAGCATAACCAATAAAGGCAATATGACCTGGAGTATTCAAATCTACTGCGAAAGATGGATATGGACGAATGTAAGCACTTGATGACCATGTAGGCAATACGATATCAAAAAGTTTTTGTGGTACTGACCAGTTATCAAGACTCATTACTGCAGCAAGATCGCCATAGACATAATCTTCTCCAGCCACATCAACATATCTGAATAATTCATCTTCTGGATAACCATCGGGATCTCGTTGGGAAACCTGATAAACTCTTAGAGTGCCATCTGTATCGTAAGTAGGAGAGGGACCTATTTCAATATAGGGCCAGATATATTCTTCTACGGTAGGCACAGGTTGAGGAAAATATATTGACGTTTGCCAAAATCCTGGTATCCCCCACCATTGAATGTCATCATAACTTATACCTGTTTGTGTACCTTCTGGATTCGCAGGGATGATTTCATGCCAGCTTGCAATAGGCTCTCCAGAATTTGGATGTATATCCATTCCAGGGTATCCTTGCCATCTATCAGCAGTAGTTATAGTTCCATTGGATATAGTTCCATCAGGTTCCACATACGCATAATAAACTCTTCTATTAATTTGTGGATCAGTTCCAGGTCTTCCGTGATAAATAATATAAATACCCGGTCCAAATGGAGTTCCAATTGATGAGATTAGTCCTTCTTTTTGGGTTCTAAGTGGATGACTACAATAACTTCCAGGCATATAGTCATAGTAACTAATGTCACCAACTTGTACCGGTTCACGCGTAAATTCATAATCTGGTGGAGCTGGATTTACATTATCACGGTAAGAGGATGGTGTAGCATTTTTTAAATGTTCAGGTACTTCTAATGGAATATAAGTTTTGTTGTCATCTATACTTGGCTTTTGCAATTCTGCCCATACTAAACCGGCAAAACAAAATGTGGTTATTATTGTTAATACAATAATCTTTTTCATTTTTTCTCCTTTACCCCGTGTAATCCGCCAGCTGGCGGATATTTCACTGGGGTTAATTTTTCATTTTTTTGTTTACATCTCTATTGACAATTATCCATTAGTTGTCCTTTTAGGAAACTAAGATGGAATTGTCTGCCTATTTATTAAAATTTCATTCTAACGGAAAATCTCATAGGTCCTTCCATAAAACTATTATCTAATTTTTCTTCCAGGTCGCCAAAAGGAGTATATGCAAAATCAAGGTCCATAATTGCAAGGGAAGTAGGGATTTTCCAACCTAAGCCAAAGGATAATTTTTGGCAGTCTAAATTAAATTGATATCCAGAACGCAAAAAGAAGGTTCCCACACGATATTCAGCACCTAAATTGTAAGTCTCCAATCTATCTACACAGTTATCAAGTTGAAAAACAACATTAAGTGACTGCATATTAGTTTCATATAGATTCATTGCAGCGCCAAGTGAGAAGTTCATAGGAATTGGAAAAGATAATTCTTCTCTATCTTCGTCAATTTGACCATCACCATCGTTATCAAGTAAATCAAATGGGTCTTCGTCAAGTAATCCATCTTTGTCATTGTCCACATCATATTTGAGGTTAGGACCAAAGTTTCTGAGGCTCATTCCAATTGTAAGGTCACGCCAACCTGTATTATACAAAGAGCCAAGATCAATACTCCATCCATTAACATCATATTCGTCAAGATTTTGTCGTAGATATTTTCCCGTAATACCAGCAGCAAATTTATCGGTTAAACTGGTAGCATAGGAGATTCCAGCCATCATATCGCTGCAGGTAAAATATTCACCAGTCCAGTCAAAGTTATCTTCTTCATAAACCTTCATCCAATCCATATACAACACTGAACCATTAAGAGCAAAAACGCCCAGAGAAGTAGGAAATGCTAATGTAGCATATTCAAAGTTAATATCTGCAACATATTTGGTGTGATTGAGAAATAGTTCCATACCATTAGTAAAAGCCAACCCGGCAGGATTCCAATAGGATGCAGAAGCTCCTTTGACATAAGGAGTATATGCTTCACCCATACCAATGCCTCGGGCATCTACACCTAATTTGAGAAATTGTAAACCAGCTGTTCCAACTTTAGCAAAAATATCTCCAAGAAGGATAGTTGGTATAATTAACAAGATGATTAAGCTAAGAACAATTTTATTTCCCAATTGAACAGAATTTGTATTTTGTTTAAACATTTTAACCTACCTTTTTTTATTTAATTAAGACAAACTTGTCAACTTTTACATTTCCTGAGTCGTGGTCTTTAACAGAATACAAATAAACACCACTTGCAATAATTTGGTTATTCTTAGATAGCATATCCCAGGAATGTATACCACTTGAAGTAATACCTGTCTGGGTTGCTTTACTTGGGTTAATAACATCTTCTATATATTCACCATTGTGCTTTATCTCATCTACAAGATCGCCTGCTAATGTATAAATCTTTATCGTACAATGTTCAGGAAGGTTTACAAACCAGATTCGTTTACTTTTATCTCCCTTTTCATCATTATCTCGTCTACCATCAAATTTACTTTGTCCTAAATATGGATTTGGTACGACATAGATATTATCCATATCAGAAGTAGCAGCAGGTCCAGGGAAAACAGTAATTCTATTTCCATCTTTTCCTGATTCAAGTGGTCCCAGCTTTCTGTCCGGGATACCTCTATCAAATGAGGTTACAGCGATATAATTTTCAACACCTTTTTCTGGGTACTCAATAGTATACTTATAATATCTCCGAGATAATCGTTCTTTCCAAAGGTTATGTAATGCTACAGGATTACCAATGGCACTTTGACCGCCATGATGAGGAAGTGGAATAAGCTTACCAATATATCTTTCTTTTGGTGTATGCAATCTTACTTTATGTAAATCTAGATATATATTCTCACAAATTTCTTCATCATCATAAATATTTGGGTTCATAAACTTTAACGCTTCTTCAGGAACTCCTGTGCAAGAATTAACGAATGTGGTATCAAGGTCATCCACATCAAGTGTATCATAAAGAGGTCTTCCATATACGGTATCGCCAATTTCAATTTCAACGAGTTCATATAAAGAATTAAGCTTATAGTAATCAGTCCATCTAACTGTATCGCCGCTTTCTGATATATATATAATATCCTCATTTTCATTTGAGCCTACAACATAAGGTTGTGGCAAGCCTTTATTGATACCCAAGTCACCTCCAAAGTCCACACTCACAACGGTATCCATTAGTACATTTAAACAACAGTCATAGTCAAGATAATCCTGTGGAGTCTCAATTTTGTCCCACCTTTCAATCTCCATATATGCATCCTGTACTCCACAGTTTGATGCTCTCCATAATGTATATCCTTGAAAGTCATGTTGCAATCTATGTCCTGTGGCTGGGTCCAAATATGCATTAGGATTATAGTAAGCTGAGTCTGGGGTGATATCTGAATTATAGCTAGGGAGTTCAGGGTATTCATTCTGATAGCCTATATAATCTGCTGGGACAGTCATATTGTCAGTACTAAATTCAGAACTATTTTCCCAATAGACAAATATAGAATCGCCGTTTTCAGCTTGCATAAGGGTCATTTTGGGTATATCAGGAGGACCAGGTGCTTCATAATGTCTGAAGGTATCTGGCAAGACAACAGTTGTCAAGGTTTGAGGAGTTTTATAAATATATTTTGCCCATGTAGCAGTTCTTTTTAACTCAGGGACATCATCACCAGGGAAAATTGCAATTACAATTTTCATAGTTTCTTTGGGTTTAAGATTCCAGCTTGAATCTGTTGGTGCAATGTATCCTTTCATATCTCCATAGAAGCCAAAAAGGTAACGAGTGTCACAGGGATCATTTAGTTGGGTATCAGGATGGTCTCTTAAGGAAGTATATTTATCATTAAATGGATCAGTGTTATGTGTCATTAGCCAATATTTTTCGTTGCGGTCTCTAGAAGGAGATTCATCATAAGGGCCATCACCTACTTCCCATGTCCAGCACGCGAACTCTAACTGGTCTGGGTCTGGAGTACACACTCTTGAGCCAACATATCCTGTAGTTAGCCCACCATCACCATCTGCATCGTATGTGTAAGCAAATTCATAACCTGAGCCCGGGACATAACTACTTATATCATCTCTTGCTTTTGCAACACTCCAGGATTGAGGTCCAACATCGCTATCCATATATACACCCATTGCACAGTCATACAATGTATCTTTTTCATTCATATTGCTGATATCAAACTCAACATAAACAAGATTCTTAATATATTCATAACTCCATTGAGAGCTTAATTGGCGGACACGGATATTAAGAGGCGTATGGCCTTGTCCAAAAGTCCAGCCACCCCATATTCGTTCACCAGTTGTTCCAAACGGGCTATAATCATAATAATAACCCATAAAATCTTGTTCTGATATTGGCGCTCCATCTTCATCAATCAAACCATCGCCGTCATCGTCTTGGGGCACAGCAAAATTGTATAGGCTATCAGGGTCTATATAGCCTAAATTCAAGAATCCAAGGGGAAACCAAATTCTTAAATTTTCTTCTTTCGTAATAATATCAGGTGCATTTTCAGGGAATTGGTAGGGCTGGAGTCCACCAAAATCATAAAATGGAGCAGGAAGTTCATCTGCAGACCTAAAAGGAAAAGTAAATCCAGGCATATCTTCATCAATACAAAGATCATTGTCGTCATCAACTCCAGCCTGCTGCTCCCGAATTGAACTTTCCAGCACAGCATCATCTTTGTTATACATATCGTATATTGCACCCAAAGCCTGCTCTTCTAATCCATTATATGCAGGAAGAAATTCATACATATCAGCATCACCATCAAAGCCTACAGAGCATAAAGTATCAACAACTGGCCCAAATGTGGTAACACTAGCAGTAATATTCTCTTCCGTATGTTCTTCATCACCCCAATATAGTTTCTGTCCCAGAGCATCTCTTCTTTCTTTCTTTGCTCCAAACCATAAAGCGCCCTGGTATAAATAATCAATACCTGAACCTCCAGGATATTCTAATGATGGATATTGTGGCACAACATCATCACCTGAGCCAAAAAATCCATAATTACTAATTCTAAGCCAGATATTGCCAACATTATGATAATGAAAAATATCAAGTTTTCTGTCACCACCAGAACCACCCATAACAGATCTAGCACACAAGAATGTGCTGAATCCTAATAGAAGCACAGTAGTGAATATCAGTATCAATTTTCCTTTATTATTACGCATCTTACCTCCTAATTTATTTTCATAATCTTCATATAAAATAAGATTTTATTTAAGAGCTTATTAAAATGTAAACTTAATTGGGAAAGTAACCCAGATAGCTATAGGTTTACCCTGATTTTTCGCTGGTATGAATTTCCATTGCTTAACAGCTTCAATAGCAAGTTCATCCAATCCTCCTGGTCCAGATTGAAGACTTTTTACAATCTCTACTGCACCAACGGTTCCATCTTCAAATACTTCAGCCTGGACGATAACAGTTCCTTCTAAACCACTTTGTCGTGCAAAATCTGAATATTCAGGCCAGACTTTCTTAATTGGTATAGGGTCTTCTTCATAAATCACGAACTTAGGGGTTGTCCCGATTCTTGTAACTGGAGGTGGTTCTGTTAAATCAAGAGTAGTAGGTCCAATTGTTTCGATTTCTTCAATCTCTTCATCGCTCTCTAAATCAGACTCTTCTATTGTAAGAGGAATGATAGGTTTAACCTCTTCTGGAGGTTTAAATTTCTGTCTAACTTCCGGAGGAATTTCAATAGTTTGAATTTCTTTTACTTTGTGTTGATAAGGTTTCACTTCAATTTTTGGGGAAACAATAAAGGCAAATAATAAAAGAAGCAGTGCCAAACTTAGAGACCTCTCAAAGTACGAATTTACTTCATCTTTCCAATCTGACAAACTATGCTCTAACTTATCTTTCATTTTATATTATCTTTATTTTTATATTTAGATTAAAACAATTTTTTTACTTCAAACGAAACCCTTAATGCTTGGGCTTTTTTTAATTCATTCATTATATCTACCATAAGTCCATAGTCTGCATCCTTATCAGTACGAAAGCAGGTTATAATACTAGGATTTTCAGCGAGTTTTTTTTGCATTATATATTTTATTTGACCAGTCTCAACAGCAAAGTCATCTACAGATATAATACCTGATTGTGCCACATAGATTGTAGCAGCATTTCTACGGTTAATCTTTTGGAATGTTACAGCTCTTGGTAGATTTACTCTCAAACCTTTCTCTTTAACAAAAGTTGTACTGACCATAAAGAATATCAGCAATAGAAAGGCAATATCGGACATTGATGCATTAGGGATTTCAGTAGCAATTTTTGTTTTTCTCTCAATTTTTGCCATATATCCTCATATTACCACAAGAATTTCACGGGAAGAGTCACAAGAATAAAAAATATACATTTTTTGCGTGTCTGTTTTTTGTGACTGCCCTGTGTATATTCTGTGGTTGCCATATTTTCTTCTATCTGGTAGACAGTGAGACTGTTTGTGCCCCTGCCCCAAGGAGTTGATCAAGGGCTTTTACCATCATATAGTATTTACATCTTCTATCTGCCTCAAGGACAAAAACCATCTTGGGATTTTCGCTAATCTTGTTTTGAACTACTGTTTTGAGTTCCTTGAGCGAGACCTGTCTTTCATCAACTGCTATTTCACCTCTCTTATTTACTTTAATTTTGGTCAGATTTTCTTTTTTAATTTTTACTTTCTGCCCACCAGCTTCTGCGTGTGGAGGTAAGACCAGTCCCAGGCCTTGTTTTACATCAAATTTGGTAGTAACCAAAAAGAAAATCAACAATAGAAAAGCTACATCTGCCATTGAAGCGGTCGGAATACGAGCTTTTTGTCTGACTTTTTTTAGTTTTACTATATTCATTTTATTAAACCTTATATATTATTGAATATACATGGTTATTAATTTCTTACTTTCTTAATTCTAGTTTAAATAATTAACATAAGTTAATGAACAATAAGGTTAATAATTATTTTGTCTCAAGTAGTGCTTCTGTAAATTTTTCCGAACCTGTTTGCATATCGATAATTAATCCATCAATAGCTGAGATAAAGAAATTGTTAATCAGTTGAATTGGGATTGCTACTGAAAGTCCAGCAGCGGTAGTAATCAAAGCGATAGAAATACCGCCAGCTACAATAGTTGGTTCGACTTCACCTGCAGCTTCAATAGCTTGGAATGCTTTAATCATACCAACGACTGTCCCCAAAAAGCCTAACATTGGAGCAAGATTGATAGTTGTAGCCAATGCGATTAATCCTTTTTCAAGAAAAGACATTTCTAAAATACCTGCATTTTCAATAGCCTTCTCTACCTCTTCAATTCCCTTATCGGCTTTTAATAATCCGGCATGCAAAATACTTGCTACAGGACCACGGGTTTTGGAGCAAAGTTCTGTTGCTTCATCAATCTTCTTCTCTTTAATCAAGGGTGCAAGTTTATTCAAGAAGTCGTGGACAGAAATTTTAGCATATCTAAGAGCAATTATTTTCCATATAGAGGTAGCCAATGCCCAGATAACAAGGAGCAGGATAGGCCACATAACAAATCCACCTTTGATAAACAGGTCAACCAAACCACTTCCCACAATTCTTCGTGCAAATCCCTCAAAACCACCGATGCCCTTTACTGCTTCTACCTCTGTTGTTTCTGCTGCAATGGAAGTCGTATCTTCAATAGTTTCTTTTTCCTGTTCTTGTGCAAGTATGTTACTGGAAATTAATATACTCGCCACAAAGATTATTAGGATTAGAATGTTGACTTTCTTGTTCACCTTTAATCCTCCTTTCCCGACAAGTCGGGATCCTTCAGAATTTTTTACCATTCAAGACTTATTCCTAATGTATATTTTCTGGGTTCAGAATATCTACCTGGGTTTTTAAGATAATCTTGATAGATAGCTGCGCCTGTAAGGTTATCGCCCTCATCTAATTTGCCATCATTGTTTGTATCAAAATTCCTAATAATATTTCCATCATCGTCAGTTTCTCCAGTTTTTGCATATACCCAATTTATATTTTTTGTGTTAAATAGATTATTTACATTAAAGAATAATTTTACTTTAGACTTTCCAATTAAATAGAATGCCTTGGTGAGTCTAAAGTCTGCATTATGAGTCCAATCCAATCTCTCTGAGTTTGTATCTAATGGTTTATCATTTTCTGAGACAGGAGTATACGGTCCGCCAGAATTAATCTGCCATAATAAGTTAGCATAAAATTTATCAGGCATTTTTAATCCTAAAAGATAAAACTCTTCATCTTCAGGGATTCTGAAATCAAAGTTAACTGAACCTATATGTCGTATATCCCAGTTGAGGGGGAATTCTCTTAAGTTGTCTCTTGCCGTATGTACATCCGAGTTTTTACCAGTTGCCCAGGAATATGTATAGCCGATATTAAATCCCCAAAAGTTACTAAATCTTTTTCTAAGGGTAAATTCTGCACCTCTGGCACTACCATAATCAGTTGATATATAAAGATAGTGCTGTTTTCCTGATTCAGCAATCTCCTCGGGCAGTATTGAATAATCAACACTTAGTTCACTTACAAGATTATAGATATTCTTATAGAAGAGTGTGACATCGAGCAGATAATCTTCTCCCATTTGATGTTCAACACCAACCTCATAGGTAATTGTTGTTTCAGGCTTTAGATTTGGATTACCAACATTAGCGCCAACTGAACCTACTTCAGGAGTAGCACTTGTGAAAACATATTGCATAGGAGGCAGTTGACTTTGATAATTATATGCGAAATGCAAAACATCTTTATCAGTTATTGGATGGGAGACACCGAGTCGCGGGCTTATCATCAGCTGAAATTTATCAACCTTTTCTTTATCAATATAATAATCACCTTCATTATCTTGCTTAAGATATGCAACAGAATCCCACTCAGCATCCACATATTTTCCAGTACTATCACTAATTACTTGATATTTATCACCCAGATACCAGGAGTCAAACCTTATTCCAGCATTAACTATCATACCTTTCCATTCCATTTTATCCTGGAGATAATAGGCACCTTGCCAGGGATAAGCTTTATATCCGTCAATAGACCCTCCAGCAAATTTTATTCCATCTTTAAAGTCATAAATATGATAAATTTCTGCACCATAAGCGAGATATCCATAATCAACAAGTGAATCTATTGGTATATGCATTCCAAGGGTATCAACCTCTTTTCCTTTTAAATAATTTGGTAAACGCTTGACATCATCAATATTCCATGGACTATATAATCTATCTTTATAAATGTCATTATATTTGATCTCAAAACCAGTTTTAGCACTATGAATAATACCAATCTGATAAGTTAAATCACCTCTAAGTGTATAAGTAACAGTTTCATCATCAACAAAAGAACCGGCATTGGTACCAGGCGATGAAAATCCGGGAACATTTGTCCAATCACCTATTTGATTACGGTATTTAAGTGAAACATCAATTCCATTTTCAAGAATACCTGGTATATCAACACCATAGTTATTAGCAGAAGGATTTGCGGGATTAAAATGCCAGTTTTCATCTGAAAAATACCAATCCCTGTCCACACCAGAATTTAATTCAATACCAGTTGCGAATCTACTACCACGAATTGTATAAAACATTTTAGGTGAAACTGTATGATCAAATGTAAAAGCTTCCTGGTCATGAGTTGTAGTATAATGATTAGAATATTGTAAAGAATATTTCATATATTGGGAATATGGAAGATATATTTCTTTATCACCTCTTACAGCAATAGTGAATTTAGTTTTTGGACTCAATTGAAATTTCACTTTTGAATTAAGTTGGTAATTATTCCTAAAGCGATTTCCTAAGTCAAAGAAATTGAAAAGTTCGTCTCTATCACCACCCAAACTATTTATATTTTTAACTTGTTCATCCTTTAGAATTCTTGTAGTATCAACAAGCTCTCCATCCCAGAAAATTTTATTAGTATAGAGCACATCATTTTTGCCAACAAAATAGTAATCTTTATACCTTGTATCTGTCCAGGAACCAGAGCCATTTAGATAAAATGTAAGTCTATCTCTTTTTTCCCTTGTTCCAAGTGGAAATAAAGGACCGCCTAAGGCAAACTTTATCAAGTCTGTATTATTTCCTTCATCTAATATGTGGTCTGACCTGAATTCTAATTTTCCTGAATAAGAAGGTCCACCAGATTTTGTTACTAAATTAATAATAGCTGATTGAGCATTTCCGAATTCAGCAGTGAACCCACCAGTTTGAACAGACATATCATTAACAGCGTCTAAGTCAAGACTCATCCCAAAAGCATTATCAACAGGATTGGAAATAGACATACCATCTACAGTATAGACAACCTCTCCAGAGCGTCCACCGCGAATATGCATATTTTCACCAGAGCCAACCGCTCCAGCTGTAACGGCAACGATTCCTTGAATATTTTCAACTGGCATATGCTCCATATCCTCAGATGTAACAATATTTTCAGAACCTGTAACATCTTTTTCAACAAGTTTTCTCTCTGCTTTTACAGTAATACCTTCAATTCCAATTGCCCTCTTTTCTAACTTAAAATTTAAGGTTGTTGTTAAATCCAAATTGATTTTTACATCTTCTACTGTTACCGAAACATATCCCATCAAAGTTGCTTTAACATTATAAGTGCCAGCCGGAATATTGATAATCATATATCTGCCTTTTTCATCTGTTATAGTACCTATTTGCTTATCTAAAATAACTATGTTTACACCAATAATTGGTTCATCAGTCGCAGAATCAGTCACTCTCCCCATTAACTTTCCAGTAGTTCCAGCAGATAGAATATTGGTAAATAGTAAGAGAAATAAAATAGTTAAAGTTATTGCATACTTATTCATAGCTTCTCCCTTCGTGACTTTATCTCTTATAAGAGATTATGGAACATATTTTTTACTGATACAAATCATATGTCAATTTTTTTATTATTTAAATTTGTTTTGCTATTATAATTTTTATATTTTATTAATAATTTTTCTATTAAAGTTTTCTCAAATTTATTTATTTTACTATCTTTTAAGAAGTTTAAATTAAACTTTTTCTCAAAATTTTTTTTGAAGGTATTTACGAATTTATTAAAGCTAATAGGTTCATCTAAAATTTGATTAATTGCTATAGTTTTTTGCGATAAGAGTTTTTTTAAAGTCTTACGGTCAGAGGCATTGTTAAAAGGTACTAATTCAGCCATTAATTCTTGATTGTGGTTTAGTAATATAGAGCCGTGTTGAAGTAATACACTATTTTTTCTAATTTGTGCACTGCCAATAATTTTTTTGTGTTTGTAATGAATTTCATACTTTGAAGCACTTGCAAAGCAAGGATTTGACCAATCTTTCTGTTCTTTATTTTGATATATACCATCTTCCATTTCAGCAGAAATACCGATGTCATCAAGACATTTTATAAGAACACTTCCAATTTTCTGATAGGATTTTAAAATTGAACCACTCATTATTCCATTAGTATTCGCAATAACTGCATAAGTAACTTCATCGTAATGTAAAACCGCCCTTCCACCCGTTGGTCTCCGAACTATTCCCAAACCATATTTTTTAACTTTATCTAAATCAATTTGTTTTTCAATATTTTGATGAAATCCGAATGAAACTGTTGGAGGGTCCCAATCATAAACTCGGATAGTTTGTGGCGAAATGCCTTTTAATACTCCCAGCAGAATAGCTTCATCTATTGCCATATTTTCTGCTGGAGCCATTTTGCCAGAGATGATGAAACGCCAGGTATTATTAGTCATAATGCTTCACTGTCAAATGGCTGAAGCCGTCATATTGCTTTGCTGTCATAAATTGTTATTACACTTATTTTGTTAAAAATGGACATCTGATAATTTTTAACTATTTATAACGCTATCCCCGCGGACGCGGGGAAGTAGCATATGACAATTTATGACGAGCCGAAAGCTCTTCTGACTCTCCAAAGGAGAATTTGACCTTTTGTTTCCCTTTTTCAATTATTCCAATTTTAATAGCATCTGTTTTAGAAATAATTTCTTCAGAATCAATCTTGTTTGCAAATGCAATCATTCCAACTCCATCTATAGTAGACGCCGAATTTTATATTTCATTTTGTAGTAATAATCAGCTAAATTGAGTATATTTTTTTAGATTATTATACCGATTATCTATCTGTATTCTATTGATATTTTTTATGATTTCAACACTGAAACCCTCTATATTGAAAGAAGATGTAATTGTTCCATAAATTGTAGCTCTTTTTAATGTTTCATAATTAATGTTATTTTGTGAAGCAATATATCCCATAAATCCTCCTGCAAAGCAATCTCCAGCACCTGTTGGATCAATCACTTTTTGAACAGGGAAAATAGGTGCAAAGAAAAGATTGTTTTTTGCAATCGCAATGGAGCCATATTCTCCCTGTTTTATGATAATGAGTTTTAGACCCATTTGTAAAACTTTTTCTGCAGCATCAAAAATATAACTCTCGCCAGTCAGCATTCTTATCTCTTCTTCATTAATGAATAGTATATCTATCATTTTTAATAACTTTTTTAAGGATTTATTTTTTCCTTCAATCCAGAAGTTCATTGTATCTGCTGCAATTATTTTAGGCCTTTTCATCTGGCTTAAGACGCTTATCTGTAATTCTGGGTCAATATTGCCTAAAAAGAGATATTCACACGAGCTACAATTATCAGGTATTTTTGGTGAGAAGTTTGCGAAAACATTTAGTGAAGTTTTTAAAGTAATTGCTTCGTTAAGATTTTCATATTTTCCTTCCCAGCGGAAAGTTTTGCCATCTGCTATTTCTAATCCATTTGTATCTATGCCTTTATTCTTTAATAGGTTGATATTTTCTTTGGGAAAGTCAGTCCCAACAACACCCACGATTGAAACATTTTTGCAGAAGTAGCTTGCTGCTAAAGAGGCATAAACTGCAGAACCTCCAAGCGCATCTTTCACCTTACCAAATCTGTTCTGAACAGTATCTAATGCGATTGAACCGATGATTAGAAGGCTCATTTTTCCTCATTTATGATTATTTCTGTTTTAGGTTCTTTTGATTCTGTAAGCCATTTAAACAATTTATCTGGACCTCCGCTTGAAAAAAATTTCACAAGCAAGATAACAATGATTAAGATAATAATCCTGAGCAATAATTTCCAGAAAGAAGACAGTTCTTTATTTCGTCTTTCTCTCCTTCTTTTCCACTCGTCGCCAAATTCTGAATGTTTCATATGAAAATCTCTTTCACCACAAAGGTCACAAAGAGCACAAAGAAAATAAATATACACTCTCATTCCCAAGCCCCAGCTTGGGAATGCTTACATGTCATTTTCATACTCCTTTGCCTGCCCCGTTAAATTTCTTTCTATTTAATGAGGTGTCCCGATTTGTTTTCGGGACATGTAGGTTTCATATGAAAATCGTTGTTAATATTATATGGAGTAGTTCCGATATATCGGAACTGAATTCGGCAAGAGACTTGCCGACCCCAAATCAAATATAATTTTTATTCTCCTTTGCGTCCCCGAGGCATCGGGAACATGAATGTTTCATATGAAAAACACTTTAACCACAACGGTACATCATGCCAGAGGTCATGCCGAAGGCAGATCCTCCTTCGGAGGACAGATCCGTCTTAGGCAGAAAGAACACAGAGATAAATGTAAGATTATGAATTACAAGTACATTGAAACGATCCTAACACTCCCGATTCACCCTTCGTCCCGATTAAATCGGGACTACGGAGAACGGGTATATCGGGATAATAGTGTTTTAATAAACAGTCCCCGCGTACGCGGGGATCAAATCCTGCCCGTCTTGGCTCGGCACCAAGCCGAGACAGGTTAGAACAATTGGAATCTGTGCATTCTATCCCTCAATTTTCATTCTCCTTTCAGGCTCGGCGCCTATGTCTCGGCTTCCGATATATCGGAAGACAGGCAGACGGGTGTATCCCGTCCCCGATCTAATCGGGGATTTGGGACATGAATTTTTCATATAATTCAAAAAAAATCTTATATTTTATCTCATTTCTTAGTTTTATAATAAATTTTTCAAGCCATTTGCAAATCGCTTTACTCCTTCTTTTATATTATCAAAGGAGTTTGCATAGGAAAAGCGGACATAATTATCCACACCAAAGGCAGAACCTGGCACTATTGCAATATGATAATCTTTTAGTAAATATTGGCATAAATCTACAGAATTTTTTATTTGGGAATTATTGAGATAATAAGAAATATTTGGCATTGCATAAAATGCCCCTTTTGGCATAATACATTTAATATGCGGAATTTGATTTAGTTCATTCACTAAATAATTTCTTCGTTTTTCAAATGTTTTTCTCATCATTTCAATACTTCCATCATTTTCTAATAGAGCAGTAACAGCAGCTTTTTGAGTTATAGAATTAACGCAGGAAGTAATATGGCTCTGTATACGACTTGCTCGCTTAATAATTTCTGTGGGACCCGCTGCATAACCAAGTCTCCAGCCTGTCATTGCATAAGCTTTTGAAATTCCATTTATCACAACAGTAATTTTAAAAATTTCATCAGAAATGGAAGCTATTGAAACATGCTGTGCCCCATCATAAATAAGCTTCTCATAGATTTCATCAGAAATTATTAGAATATTATACTTAAGACAAACTTCAGCAATTTTTTTTAACTCCTTTTTATTATAAACCGTACCGGTCGGATTGTTGGGAGAGTTTAAAATAAGGGCTTTAGGATTGCTGAGAGAAAGTATTGTTTCTTCAAGCTGTTGTGCATTTATTTTAAAATCACAGGACATATTTGTATGCAAAAGAATGGGAAAGGCATCAACCATTTCTACCTGAGAAGTGTAGCTTACCCAGTATGGGCATGGGATTAAAACCTCATCTCTTGGGTCACAAACAGCCATTAAGATAAATACGATTGCAGCCTTAGCTCCAGGTGAAACCAGAATATCTTCTGGGTCGTAATTCAGATTATTATCTTTCTTGAATTTTGTAGAAATTGCTTCTCTCAATTCAAAAATTCCGGCAGAGGCTGTGTATCTTGTAAAATTATCATCTATTGCTTTTTTTGCTGATTCTTTGATATAATCTGGAGTATTGAAATCAGGTTCTCCTACACCAAAATTTATTACATCAATTCCATTAGCCTGCATCTTCTTTGCTAAAGAAGAAACTGTTAATGTTGGTGAAGGATTAATCGCTTTTGCTCTATGAGAGATTTGGATTGACATTTTTATTCTCCATAATTAGTTGAATCAATTCAACCAGTTCAACCAGTTCAACCAGTTCAACCAGTTCAACCAGTTCAACTAATTAAATTTCATAAACTATTTTTGACAAATCTGCAGTTTTTAAGAAATTTTTATTAATCATCCTTAACAGAGCCATCCTATTTTCTCGTATTTTTTTATCTTCAACCATTACCATAACATTATCAAAAAAGGCATCAATGTCATCTTTCAGCAAAACTAATAGATCAAGACTCTTTTGATAGTTTTTTTCAGCAACACTTCTTTCATACTCAGGAGCTATCTGCATTACCTTTTGATAGAGTTTCTTTTCTTCCTTTTCTTGAAACAGTTTTACATCCAATTCTGCTTCATATTCGGAATCTGATAGTATATTAGACACCCGTTTAAATCCAATAATAAGGTTACGAAAATCTTTATGAGACTTGAATTTCTGAAGTATTCTTGTCTTATTAAATCTATCAGGAATAATCATAGGGCCAATTCCTCCTGTTGCACCTATCACATCATGTTCAAATTTGTCATATTCTAATTGTTTTTCAGTTGCCTGATTGAAGAAAAGCTCTAATTTAGATTGTGTTGCATTAATATCTATTCTTTTAATTGATATAAATGATTGCAAACTTTTATTAATTAGAGTATTAAGAGGAATAGATAAATTGTTCGTTTTTAAAATTTTTATGATGCCGTTTCTAGCTCTTCTCAATCCAAGAGGGTCATAAGAACCGGTAGGAATAAGCCCAATTGCAAAGCATCCGCAAATTGTGTCCATTTTATCAACTAAAGATAAGACCGTACCGGTTTGTGTTTCTGGCAGAATATCGTGTTTGTATCTTGGTAGATATTGTTCAAAAATTGCTTTTGCTACTTGTTTATCTTCTCCATCATTCAAGGCATATTGCCATCCCATAAAACCTTGCAGTTTTGTATATTCTTTTTCTCCAAGCATCAAAGTTGTTAAGTCAGTTTTAGAAAGAAGGATGGCTCTGTCTATATTATTAACATCGCAATTAAGCTCTTTAGATAGATATTTTCCAGGTTCTTGCATTCGCTCAATTTTGTCAAATAGAGTGCCCAACTCTTTTTGGAAAGTTATCTTCTTTAGGTTTTCTACACGGTCTATAAGTTTAGTTTTCTTATCTGTTTCAAAATAGAATTTTGCATCCGTAAAACGAGCATTTATAACTCTTTCGTAACCGTATCTGACCTTATCAATAGTTTTTGGGTTGCTGTTGCAGAGACAGATAAAATACGGAATCAGTTTCCCTTTTCCATTTGAAACAGAAAAGCATCTTTTGATTTCAGAGAGAGTTGTAATAAGCACTTCATGCGGAAGTTTTAGAAAACTTTCATCAAATCTTCCCAAAATTGGGGAAGGAAATTCCACCAGATCTGTTACAGTTTCAATCAGTTGAAAATCTTTTACTGGAACTCCGCTGCTTTTATTTGCGGTTTCATCTAATTGTTTTATAATTAGTTTTTTTCTCTCTTCTCTATCCGAAATTACGAAATGTTTTTCTAATTCAGGTTGATAATCATCAATATTTTTAATTTCAATTTTATTGTGTATCTTTTCAAATCTATTTCCAAATGTAAAACGACTGCTTTTTACATCGCCAATTTGGACATCAAGAATATTGTTATTATATAATGCAACAATCCAGCGGATAGGTCTTGCAAAAGATATACCATTTTCCTGCCATCGCACTGTCTTAGGAAATGGAATCTTACTAATTATATTAATAGATATTTGTTTCAGGATTTCAGTTGTTGCTTTTCCTTTAACTACTTTTATTGAAGTTAGGTATTCGCCCCTTTTTAGTTTTTTTATAACAATATTTTTTTCTAAAAGTCCTTGTTTTCCTAAGAATCCCAGACCAACTTTATTCAGATTTTCATCAGAATCATAAGCAATCTTTTTGGGCGGTCCAATTATTTCCTTCTCAATGTTTTTCTGGCATACAGGCAGTCCATTTATTATTAAAGCTAATCTTCTTGGTGTTGAATATTTTTCAATACTTTCAAATCCTATCCTATGATTATGAAGCTGGTTATCAAAGTAATTAGTTATAAACTCAATTGCTGGTTGGATATAAGAAGTTGGTAATTCTTCTACGCCGATTTCAAAAAGATATCTATTTTTATTCATTAGAGTTGGTAATTTCCTTTTGTATTTTTTGCTGTCAAGATTTTGGCATTTGAAGATAGCCACAGAGGCACAGAGATATGATAATTTAACCACAAAGACCAAAAAGAGCATAAAGAGGAAAAAATTATTTTTTTTTGTCCTTTGTGGTTAGAAACAATCAACTCTGTGTTCACAGTTGTGATTTACCTTTCCAGCATAAATGTTGCAGGCCCTAAATTCACTAATTCAACTTCCATTAAGGCGCCAAAAATTCCCAACTTTGGCTTAATACCATTTTTCGTTAGTTCTTCAGCAAATTCTTGGTATAATTTTTCTGCAACCTCTGGTTTTGCAGAATCAGTGAAACTGGGGCGATTACCTTTTTTGCAATTAGCACACAAAGTAAACTGGGAAACGAGTAATATTTCACCTTGAATATCTTTCACGCTTAGATTCATCTTGCCATTCTCATCTTCCCCGCCTTCAGAAGTTCTACGGCGGGCAGAGAAAATACGAAGATTTACGCATTTTTTTGCTAAATATTCAATTTGAACAATACTGTCATTACTTGCAATACCAAGAAAAATCAGCAATCCTTTTCCAATTTTAGAGATTAGTTTTCCCTCAATAGTAACTGATGCACTCTTAACTCTTTGTATTAGAATTTTCATTATTTTTTATAATTTTTTTTGCCTTTCTTATTAGTTATGAATTTATAAAGAGATTTTAATTTTTGTCAACTTTATGTAATAATATTTCTTGACTATTTTTTTTACAAAGAATATTAAAGTATTATTATAATATAATATTTAGTGCAGATAAATATGCTTTAAGTTGTGGATTGTATTTCGTATCCGTCTGCCCGTCTTGGCTCGCCAAGCCGAGACAGAGGCGCCGAGACGGATATTTTTAATAGATATCTCTCAAAATGATATTCTGATTATATCCTGGTATTAGTAAGTACTATTGATGGATTTAAATAAAATAACTCAAGTTTCGCAGATGGCAGACGGAACAGAGTTCCGTGTTACAGAGGGAATAGAGTTCCCAAGTGCGAAACTTGAGTAAAATAATAAAAGAAAAATTATGATTTTGAGTAAATGGAAACTTTCCAGATTGTGATAGTGTGGATTATTCTATTGAATGTAATAGTATGAAATTTATAGATAATAAAGAAAAATTTGACTTTATAATTACAAATTTTATAAATAACAACAAATTAAAAAAAGAGACCGCCTATATTAATTTGATACTATCAAAGTAATATTTAACTTAAATATTCTATCTTAATTGGTAATCCTATATCAGGATTATATTTTATCAATATATAATAAATGAAAGAGAAAATTAGAGTATCATTTGCAGCAACTTATTTTATACTTCTTGCTTTTTTGATAATAATATTTCTTAAGCAAGTTAAAGCCCAAACCATAACTACACCTAATAATACGAAAGAAAAGGTTGAAATTCAGAATGTTGAAAACTTACAAAAGAATGAAAATGATACTCTTAAAATTAAGCAAGACTCGTTAAACATTCAAGATAACATCATTCATGAAGATTCACTACATATAACTTCAATTGATAGTATTATATCTGATACAGTTTCCGCAGAATTTATATCTTCAGTCTCCCCGATTTCATCGGGAAGCATAGACGGGGAGGAAAATTATACAACCACCATTGACACCTCCTATTCTTACTTTATTCCCAGTTTGTTTAAAAAGAAGCTTTCACATAATTGTATAAATTACGATGACAGTAATGCAGTCTTCACTTATTTATATCATAAAGAATTTCCTCCTTATATTATTGATTATCATTTTTTGATAGATAGATTATATTCTTTTTCTGAAGAAATAGATATGGTGGAGAATAATGCCTTGATAAATATCAGATTTGGTAAGGCAGAGATTATTCCATCTTTTTCTGTACCTTTAGAAAAATTTTGGGAGCTAAAGCTCTGGAAGAAATTTCAAGAAAGTTTTTATAATGAGCTTTTACAATCTAACTTAGGAGGGGAACGAACAAGAGAATTAGAAGGCATAATTCCGGATATTGAATTTCCTAAGATAAAGATGCCAGGGGCAATGCGAAGATTTTTTGGCGATAATATTGGCAGACTCAGAGTAACTGGTTCACAAAAAATTACTATAGGTGGCACAAAAACAACCAATAAGCCCAGGCTTGACACTGAAAGCACGCGCAGGAGCATTTTACCAGACCTAGCAATGAAACAAGACCTGAATTTAGGAATAAACGGGACTATTGGTGATAAAATTAAAGTTGATGTTAAACAAACATCTGAGGAATCTATTTTTAAGAAGAACAAGATAGGTATTAAGTATGAAGGCGATGAAGATGACCCAATAAAATTAATTGAAGGTGGAGATACCCGCCTCTCACTTTCTGGTTCACATTTTATTAGTTATTCTGCATCATCAGAAGACCTGTTTGGATTAAAAGGAAATTTTGAATTTGGTAAACTAAAACTTACAACCATAATTGGCCAGCAAGAAGGAGAACAAGCTTCTGCAACTGCTACGGGCACTTCAATGGAGGATTTAACTGAATACAGAGATATGGATTTTGCACGAAATAAATATTTTTTCATTGGAAGCCCAGATCCTGAAGATCCAAATACAATATTTGATAACAAAGATGGAAAATTAATTCCTATTGATTCTTTAATGCCTAAGGAAGGCACAGAGATTAGAATATTTGTGGATGATAGGAAACTTGATCCAACTGACATTACTGGTTATTCTATTGATGGTGAAAATCATGATGTCCAATATAAATTTCAGGAATATTTATTTAACACAGATGATTTTTTTATAGATTATATAAATTCTCCACATATAATAGAGTTTTATAAGTTTATAGGAAACAACTATGTTATTGGTTTAATATATGAAGATAGAGCAGGAAACACTTATGGTGAATACGGTGACACCATAAAAGTTAAATTAATAAAGGGAGATTATACTGATGAAACAGATACGGATTTGGCTCAAGGTGCTGCATTTTGGAAATATCAGTTAAAGAATATATATTCTCTTGGCGGCAGAAATATTGAAAAACAAGGTTTTGAAGTAAATATATACAAGTATCTTTCAAATGGGGAAAAAGAAGAAGGTATTACAGATACTACTACTTCAACCTATACACCTTTTATTAAAATTCTTAATTTAGATATAAATGGCGATGGTAGGGTTGATGACAATGATGGAACAGTTGATTTTGAGAAGGGTATAATAATGTTTCCAATGCCTGAACCATTCAGGTCAGAATGGTTTACAGAATATGATTCAACACTTGGAAATGATATAATATATGAAAAGCTAAGTCCTGATCCCGAAGATTATAATCCGTTTTATATTAGTGTAGAAATGAAAAGAACTGCTGGTGAGATTAATCTTGGACAAATAAATATTATCAAGAATAGTGAGAAGGTATATATTGATGGTGACTTGAAAGAACGGAATACAGATTATACAATTGATTATATGAGTGGTACAGTTACATTATTAGGGGATGCTGCTCTTGACCCAAATGTACCTGTAAGAGTAAATTATGAATATGAACCCCTTTTTGCTTTAGATAAAAAGAATATGTTTGGTGTGCGTGCTGACTATGAATTTAATAAGAATGCAGCCCTTGGTGCTACAATTATGTATGAAGCTGGCTCAGTTAAAGATGAAAGACCAAAAGTTGGAAATGAGCCGAAAAAAATCCTAGTTGGTGATATTGATGGAAAAATCTCTATGGATTTGCCGTTTATTACTGATTTAGTTGATATGATACCTTTAATCAAGACACAAGAAAAATCTACATTCTCACTCTCTGGGGAAGTTGCGATGAATATTCCAAATCCAAATGCAACAGATAAAAAAGAAGCATATATAGATGATATGGAAGGAGTTATTGAGGCATATCCATTAGGCACAGGACGTACTGATTGGACATTTGCCAGTTTCCCAGTTGGCATTGTTGATACTCTAAATATTGTTGATACATTAAATAAATCATTAAGAGGAAATATTAAATGGTATAATCCTTACCATAAATTTCAGGCTAAAGATATTTATCAAGATTTAACAGAACGTGAGGGTGGAGAATATGTGTCTGTTCTTGAATGCAAATTAACTCCTGGCGAGAATCAACAGCAATACTGGAGTGGAATTATGAAAGCATTTGGTACCGCATCCGTAGATTTTTCAAAAAAGAAATTTCTTGAAATTACAATGCGGTCAGATGAAAACCCTGGAGACTCTCTTTTTATAGATTTAGGATTTATAAGTGAGGATTACTATCCAATTTTACATCCAAATAATAAGTTGGATGAAGAAGATGGATGTGTCAATGGTATCAAAGATGGTGAGCTGGATATAGGAGAGGATATTGGCTTGGACCGTGTGGAAGGCAAAGATCCCTCTCCTCCCAACGACCACTTACAAGATGGAACACCCGATGTTGATGATGGTAATGATGACTATTATTATAGCCCTAATTCAAATGAATACAGTCAAATCAATGGGACAGAAGGAAATGATGTTCTTGATAGTGAAGATTTAAATAGAAATAATTCTTTGGATGTGAAAAATAATTATCTACAGTATGCAATAGATTTAAGTAATCTAGATATAGATTCTGAAATAGTAATTTCCGAATCTGAAAATAAAGAATGGAAATTTATTCGTATTCCATTACAAGATTCAACTTATTATACTAAAGAAGGTGCTGGAAATGTTGGTTTTTCTCAAATAAAATATGCAAGAATATGGGCAAAAAGCGGTTCATCTTCATCAATAACTATTGATATTGCATCTATTGATGTTGTTGGAAACAAATGGAAAGCATCTGCGATATTGGATACTACTCTTCATACTCCAGATAATTTAGAAAACGATGAAGTATTTGAAATTGCAACAGATAATAATAAGAAAAATCTGAATTATACTCCGCCACCAGGTTCAGTTGATAAAAGAGAGGAAAAAAGAACAAAAGAAAAGCAAATAGAACAGTCAATATTTCTTGATTGCAAAAAGATTCAACCCAATCGTTATCTTTATGCTAGACAGAATTTTGTAAATGCAATAAATCTCCTTTTGTATGATAAAGTAAAATTTTGGGTTTATGGCCAAGATTCCACGAAGACCAATGAAGAAACTATAATTTTTAGATTAGGGGCTGACACATTAAACTATTATGAATATAGAAAAAAGATTAAACTGCATGAAGACATTGAAGATAAGATGCTGGAAAAAAGGTGGCAGGAGATTAGTATTGATTTTGTTGATTTTACAGGATTAAAAAAATCAGACGTGCCTGATACAACTGCACATTTCAGAATTGTCGGTAATCCCTCTTTAGGTTATATTAAGCAGATTGCTGTAGGACTTATAAGACCAGATACTGAAAATTCTAAATTTAGTGGTAAAATTTATTTTGATGATATTAGGGTAGCCAATCCTTATGATGAAATAGGTGTTGCTTCTCGTATAACTCTAACTGCCAAAGTAGCAGACCTTTTAGACATTAGTGCAAGCTTTAATAATCAAACTCCAAATTTTTATACTTTAGGTCAGGATAGAGGAAGTGGCACTAATGAATATAAATATACTCTTAATAATAAGATTACTTTGAATAAATTTTTACCTGCTTCATGGGGATTTAATATACCATTAAAAATTGATTATTCCTTTTCTGAAAGTAAACCGCGTTTTCAACCGAATTCAGATGTTGAATTAACATCAGAGGCTGAAAAGGATTCCTTAAAAACATTGGTTGAAACTAAAACTGCATCTGTCACTTTTGGAAAAAGTAAGAAATCCTCAAACCCATTTGTAAAATATCTAATTGATAATTTAACATTGTCAGCCCGGGCATCAAATACAGTATCTTTATCGCCAACAAGGAAAGATACTTCCATGCAATATAGTGGTTCTGCAAATTATAATTTGAGTTTTTCAAAAAATAATTCGATAGGCATTCTTAAGGATTTTAAGATATATTATTTACCTCAAAAAATCACCTTAAAACTTGATTATAAATTTAGTCATTCTGATATTTGGAAAAAGGAAACTGGTGAGGGAGATAAATTTATTAATGAGATACAAAATCCTGATGAGAAGCTCAACCCATATTTTAAAATTGATTATGAAATCTTTTCTAATATGCAAACAGATTATTCATTACAAACTACCCGTGATCTTCAAAAAAGAAATTTAAAGAAAAATCTTAATATTGGTGTTGAGTCTAATAGAAATCAGAAAATTAATGTTGGGTATGCTCCAGGTTATTTAAAATTTATAAGTTTCTCAACAAAATATTCAACAGATTATGGTCAGATTCGCGGGGAGAATGATACGCTATTAATAGAATACCAGGTGAGCAATAATCGTTCTTTTGACGCTGGATTAACACTGAAATTTGATAAATGGGGCAAAGATTTGATGAAAGCTGCGAAACTTTTATCATATTCAGAAAAAGAAGGTAATGGAGGAGAAAAGAATAATGAGAAGATTGAAGAAGAGGAAGAGGGAGCTAAGAATAACTTGCTTGATGAAACTGAAATTGAAATCGGAGAAATAAAAGATGAAGGAGAATTGGATTCACTTGAAGTCCCCAAAGAAGAGAATAAAAAGGAAGTTAATAAGATTACACCATTTAAGCGTATTGCTTCAATCTCAGGCCAGGTAATTGGATTTGGAATAAAATCATTAGGCTCTACTAAATGTAGTTATTCAAATAAATTTAACACAAAATATGATGTTCCAAAAGACTCACTTCCAGATTTTAACTATCAAATTGGTATAACCGACCTAAACTATGGAGATTTGAAATCTACCGGTCAAACTGATAATATTTCTATTTCAACTTCAAATCGTTTTAATGTTTTACCAACTCTTGATGCAGATGTTAAGGTTGACTATAAACAAACTTTCGTAAACAAATCTGGTGGTAAAACTAATACCTCTTCTTACACATTACCTGATATTACTTTAACTTATAGTGGATTGGACAATATAATTCCCTGGAATTTAGTATCAAATTCCTCTGTCTCAAGCGGGGCAAATCGTTCAGTAACCAAAACAGGTCCAACATCTCCCTCTAAGACAGACAAGATTACTATTACATCATCAATTTCATTACCAATAAATGTGTTAAAAACCTTAAACCCTAAACTATCGGGCGGCTATACTTATTCTTATGATAAAAATTCTAACACGAAAATTGAAAATAAAGACAACAGACTAACCTTTTCCGCAGGTATGAAATATTCCTTCCAATCTGAAAAAGGGATTAAATTTCCTTTACTAAAGAGAATTAAGATGAAAAACAAATTGGATACTTATTTAGATATTTCATACACTTCAAATTTTAGTCAGAGATATCTACCTAATAATAAAATATGGGATCCACAAATCAATACCAATGATCTGAAAATTGAACCAAGAGTTTCATATAGTTTTAGCAAAGACATAAATGGGGGTTTAACTGGAAAATATGATTATAGTAAAAATAAAAATTCCGGTAAATCTACTCATACAACTGCTCTGAATATATGGGTTGAATTCAAGTTCTAAAAAGGTAGAAACTGAAAACTGGAAATTTAAAATTGATAACTAAAAAGAATGATCAAGCATCAAGTATCAAGTATTCCACCAGAGGTGTGAGCCAGAGGCTCATCAGCCTCGGGTTGAGATCCGCCTTTGGCGGACAAGTTTCAAATAAAAGACTGATTGCAGTTGGAGATATTCATGGGCAATTCAAAATGCTTAAGTTTCTTATGAAGAAGGTAAAACCTGATAAGACTGATAAATTTGTATTTCTTGGAGATTATATTGATAGGGGGCTTCAAAGTAAAGAAGTTATTGATTTCCTGATAGATTTTTCAAAGGTATATGATTGTGTTTTTTTGCGAGGAAATCACGAAGATATGTTGCTTGCGTTTCTTAAACTTGATGAAAAAGCAATGTACGGAGAATCTTATCAGTATAATGGAGGAGAATATACTGCATTTTCTTATGCTGGTGATAATGCTGTATTAGAGGATTTGAAACTCACCATTCCAGAAGAGCATATTGAATTTTTGAAAAGCCTGAAATATTATCATATTGAGGATAACTTTCTTTTTGTGCATGCAGGAATTATGCCTGGAATTCTGATTGAAGAACAAAAGTTAGAAGACTTAGTCTGGATTAGAGAGCAATTTTTCTATTATCCAACTGGAATTGATAAAATTATTGTGTTTGGTCATACTCCGTTAGATAGGGTATTAATTAGCGATGATAAGATAGGATTAGATACTGGGGCTGGATATTTTAAAACTCTTAGTGCGATTGAACTTAATACAAAAGAAGTCTATTCTGTTAAATGGAGTGAAGTTAAGTAATTTGTGAGAACCATTAAGGGTTTAAAATCTATAATTCAAGGAAACACCATTTCCTTCAAATTTTAATTCAATTTTCTTTTTCTTCTCATCAAAATTGTAAAGTTTAGCATCCACAAAAGCATCTACAATAGAAAGAAATTTCATTGCTCCTATCCACCATAACATACTTTGCTGTTTTTCATAAAAATTTGAGTATTTATCATAATCTTCTTGATTGTGGCTTTGTTCATATTTGTTATAAGCATCATTCATTTTAATATGGTAGTGCAGAGTGTATCCTATTAGAATGGATTCACCGGTAAACTCAATTGCTGATTTGATATATTTTTTATTGTAAAATTGTCCTCCACCTGGAATGAACAAAGAATAAAGCATTGCTTTGGTTGCATTTCTTTCATTAGCAGCATTTTCTGCTAATAAAGTGGAAGTTGATATAATGAATATTAGTAAGATAATTATCTTTTTATTCATTCTCTAAAATAGACCATAAGAATAGCGGAATCATTATCTCATGATGACCAACAAAATAATAGCCTTTTCCCCCACTGGCAGTGGGACGCTGAACAACATTTGTCATAGGACGGTAATGCAGATTCATATCAAATACTGCTGTATAAAAATCTTTAAGTGGAAATCCAAGATTTCTAACTATAGTAACTGCTTTCAGAAAAACTTCTGGCAAGATAACTGCTGAGCCGAAATTTATCAAAACTCCGCCATTATTTAATCCCTTTACTTGGTTGCAGAATATTTTGAAATCCCGAAAGCTGGCTCCACCAAGTGCTTCTCCATCTGCATACCTATGCTGGTGGGTAATATCTGTCCCAATAGCAATGTGAACTGTAACAGGAATATTATGTTGATATGCTTTTGCAAGCAGGCTGTATTTCCAATATTTTGGTTTTTCCTCAAAGATATATTTGCTTAAAGCCTCACCATAGCCAAGTCCAGACTTATAACCATCATTAATGACTTGATTGATAATCCTTCCAGTTTCTTCACCCATTCCGAAACTTCCATCCTCAATTGCTGAATCTACATCTTCTGAAGTTTTACCGAAAAAGGCAATTTCAAAATCGTGAATGCAAACCGAGCCATTTACTGCAATTGTATTAATTATTCCTTTTTCAATTGCTTTAATGAAAATCGGCGAAAGGCCACATTTTATTACATGACCACCGAGCATAATTATTATTAGCTTTTTATTATTAATCGCATCGTTGCAATGCCCAATAAATTCTTTGAATTCTTTTCCAATTAGAATATCAGGAAGCCCGTCAATAAAATCTTTGGTTGAGACTTCTTTATCTGTTTTCATAAAATCTTTAATATGCACCTTGCTGGCTCTGTTTTTTACAGAGTAGGTTCTTATATTTTCAAGACTTATTTCTTTGTATTTGGGCATTTTTATTTCCTTAAAAATAAATTTATCAATATTGTTAAAATAATACTAATCAAAATACAAGTAACAATTGGAAAATGGAATGAGACATTACCTTTTTTAATATTTATGTCTCCAGGCAGTTTGCCAAGATGTTTTCCAATGTTAGTACTTGTGAGTAGAAATCCAATTATTATCAGGATTATTCCAAAGATGATTAATATTCTTCCTATTTGTGACATCATAGTTTACTCCCCCCTTAATAGCCGAAGAAACAGGAAGTTAACCACAAAGAACTCAAAGAAGGCACAAAGTTCGCAAAGATTAATTTATATAACATTTTTTATGACACTTCTTAATAATAAAACATATTTATATTCTCTGTGCCCTTTGTGCATTCTTGGTGACCTTTGTGGTAAAAATCTCTCAATTAAGTTTTACAGTGCCTTTCTTTTTCACTATAAATACATCCGCAATACTGCTGACGATACATATTTCTTTGTTTGGAAATCTCTATCCCTTCTTTCCAGAATTCACGACAATCACGATAAAGGAATTTTACTCCATATTTTTTTGCTAAACTGTTGCCTGTTTCAATAATCAATTCATGTTTTTGAAATTTACTATAAAGTAATGTAGTTGTGAAATAATCGAATTTTCCTCTTCTTGCATAGATTGCAGTATTTAATAATCTGTCATAATAGCAAAATTTACATCTATCATTTTCTCGAAATACTATAGATTGAAGCCATTTTTCAAGATTATATTCATCTTTATAAAGAATTTTACAATTTTCTTCTTCTTGAAAGCGTTTCACTTCTACAAGTCTTTTTTGATACTCAAGATATGGGTGAATATTTGGATTATACCAAAAACCTGTTACAGCAAATTCATCTTTTAGATGAAAATATGGAGCAACATAGCACGGTGCACAGCAGATGTGGAATAGAACTTTCTTTTTTGTCATAACGCTTCGCTGTCATTTGCACCTCTTGCCTTCGCGTAGCTACGGCGAAGCGAGGTCGGTGCGTCATTGAGTCATTAGGCCTGCCCCGTGAAGTCGGTTTTTTACTTTCCCGGGGTCATTAAGGGGGTTACATTGTAGTTCGGATTTTTTCAAGATTTGTTTTTGCTTCAGGTGCGAACTTATGAAATTTGTTTAATTCTTCGCAAGGATAGTCACTACAGTATGCACAATTTGAAATATTTCTTTCCATAGCACATTTTCTAATCGGACATTCATTACAGTATCCAAACAATCTTCCTGATTTTTCCAAGCATCCGTCACAGTTAATATCTTCCGGCTTAATCTCTGACTTGAATTGTTTAGACCACATTTCAGCGACTTTCTTTCTCTCATTATCGTCATCCTTTTGAGTTGCAAGGAATGCCGGACACTCAGAGCAAATTATTCCGCAAAATGCAATCATTTTTTCCATTGGTTTTAGTCTCCTTTCATTTTTTTATACTTTAAATAATAACAAATGAGGACATTTGTTTTACATTATATTCTCTTTGAGTATTCTTTCAACAGATTTGAAGCAATAACAATTCTCTGAATCTGGTTTGTGCCTTCATAAATCTGAGTAATTTTTGCATCACGCATCATTTTTTCAACAGGATATTCTTTCATATAGCCATATCCGCCGAGAATTTGAACCGCATCTGTAGTAACTTGCATTGCGACATCAGAAGCATAGCATTTGCACATTGCAGATTCCTTACTATATTTTTTTGCCCCAGAATCAATCATTCTGGCTGTTGCATATACCAGTGCTCGTGCTGCCTCCAATTTCATTGCCATATCAGCCAGCATAAACTGAATACCCTGGAATGAGGAAATCGGTTTCCCAAATTGATGTCTTTCTTTAGAATAAAGAATAGCCTCTTCCAGTGCACCTTGTGCAATGCCGAGAGCTTGAGCGGCCACCATAGGTCTTGACTTATCAAAGGTTTTCATTGCAATCATAAAGCCCATACCTTCTCTGCCAATCAGATTCTCCTTTGGCACTTTACAATTCCCAAATATAAGTTCTCTTGTACAGGATGCTCTTATTCCCATCTTGTTTTCTTTCTTACCAAAGCTAAATCCTTCTGTTTCTTTTTCCACGATTAACACAGAGGCACCCCTTGCTCCTTTTGTTTTATCAGTTAGAACAAATACAGAATAAATATCCGCTTCACCGCCGTTTGTAATCCATTGCTTAGTGCCATTCAGAATATAGTAATCCCCATCTTTTTTGGCGGTTGTTTTAATTGCTCCTACATCAGAGCCAGCATCTGCTTCTGTTAAAGCAAATGCGGCTAATTTCTCTCCTGCAGCAACTGGGGGCAAATATTTCTGCTTTTGCTCCTCATTTCCATTTAACAAAATTGGATATATTCCCAAACCAGTTCCACCAAGAGCAAGAGCTATTCCACTATCTACACGGCTTAATTCTTCCATCATAATAACCAAGTCCATAACTTTACCGCCAAAGCCATCATATTCTTCTGGCAAAAGAACTCTGAACAGATCTGTTTGGGCAAAAATTTTAACTATATCCCAGGGGAAAATTGCTTCTTCATCATATTTTTCGCGGACAGGTTTTATCTTCTCTTCAGCTACCTGCCGAGCTAATTCCTTAATTTCTTTTTGTTCATCTGTTAAGAAATGTTCCATTTATCCTCCTAAAATTTTCTATTTTTACAGGGAAAATCCTGTTTAGGGAATGGAAACTAATTTGTCAAGAACTATCTCATACTGATTGAACTTCATCTGAAAGATGGAGTCCAGTCAGTGCAGTCAGAAGCAGTGCAATTATTTATAATATCTTTTCGTAAAACCAGAAATAAACTCATCTTTTTTTGTAGAAATTGATTTCACCAAACCAATTCCAAATCCTAATCCGTAAGCGATAACTTGTGTAAATAAAGTTAGAACAGATAAAATTCCTACATTCCCAGATTTATATTGAAATATAGCTTGAACAAATGCGAATATCATAATGAAAATTGCAATTAAACTTTCAATAGCAAGAAACAATCGGAAAATGGAAAACCAGAACGAAAAGATCAAAGTTAACACAAAACCCAATAACACAAAAAACGGAAGCCAATGAACAGGTCTCAACATATTTTTATCGATTCTTCCTAAATTTATACGGGTAATTCCCCAATTGAAAATCTGCTTGAAAAATCTTTTTAGATTTGTTCGTCTTTTGTGATACACAAACGCATCTGGTAGGAATTTTACCTTAAAACCTGCTTTATAAATCCTATTTGAAAAATCCATATCCTGTCCGTGACGGAGTTCATTCATTCCACCTATTTTTTGAAGAACTTCTCTTTTAATGCCCATATTGAAACTTCGTGGGTAATATTTTGTAACACTTTTCCCTGCTGTGCCACGAGTTCCTCCAGTTCCAATAAATGATGTCATTGAATAATTAATCGCTTTTAGGAAGGGAGAAAAGTCTTCTCTATAAGTATCTGGTCCACCAAAAGCATCAAAATTTTCAGTATTTAGATGCCTTTCTAAATTTTCAATATATTCTTCTGGAACAGTACAGTCAGAATCAATAAAAACAAAAATATCACCTTTTGCTTTTTCCATACCAAGATTTCTTGCAACACCAGGACCTTTATTTTCTTGATAAAAATACCGCAATGTCAAAACAGATTGATATTTCTTTATCACTTCTTTTAGATTATCAGTTGAACCATCATCAACTACTATAACTTCAAAATTTTTGCTGGATTGTTTTACAAATGATGATAGAAATTCATCAATCTCTTCTGAACGATTGTATGCAGGGACAATGATTGAGATTAATTTTGAATTTAGTCCCGATATAATCGGGATGAATTTTGAATTATAGAATTTTCTCATCTATTCTTGCTAAACTTCTAAATCTTCAAACTTTCTAACTTTCTTCATTCTTCCTCTGTTCTCTTTTTTCCGTGCTCCATTTTCCTTTTTATTGTAAAAATAGTACCACAAATTAGAATTAAATATGCAATAATATGCCCAATAACAGAAATATGATAATACTTTATAAATGTTTCTGGTACAAACTGAAATAAAATTTCGTGCACGCCGGGAGAATCTATATAAACTGCTCTTAAGATATGATTGGTTTTGTAGATTTGAGTTTCTTCATTATCTACAAAACATTTCCAACCTTTTGGATAATAAATTTCGGATGCAACAAATAGTGTTGGTTTATCTGTATATATTTTATATTTCATTTCGTTGAACGAGGCTTCTTCAACTTTTACAAATGAGGAATCTGGCTTTTGTATAATTTTATTAATACTTTTCTCAAGAATTACAGTACTAAAAGCATCAAAGTTTTTATCGTTCAATGCTGTGAATCTTTCCAATCTTTCAGGTATAATTTGTGTTTCACCTACGAACCAAGCAGGCTTCACATCTAAATCTGTTTTATAAACAAGCAGCTTTTTCGTTTTGTCATAATAATATGGAATCAGATTGTTCGCCGGAAGTTGAGACTTAGAAATAATATATTTTGTATTCAGCATTTTGAGAATATTCCAATTTATTGGGAATTGCGGGTCTTTCCCTTGGTATAGGCAATTTTCTATAATATCCTGATAAATACGAAGTTTTGCGGCAGAATAACCACCAATTGAATTGTGATAATACGACCAGTCGTTGGTATTAAATGGATTTTCTGTAATTGGGAATACACGATAGTAAGTAGTATCCTGAAGTAATATTTTATTAGTAGCAGATTTACGAAAATACTCTTCCTCCATTCTTATAGGATTGTGTAATTCACCTTCTGCTTTTTTCACATAAGGAATTTGGTCTATCAAAAGTAGAATAATTATGCAGGGAAAGAATAGCACAGGTTTAATTTTTTTGCCAACAAAGAGAAAGGAGAATAATCCAGTTAGAGCAGCAAAGAGGCTCAGACGCAAACCATCGGTTCGCGTCATATCTAATCTCGCTGATTTTATCATAGATAAAACTTCTGGTTTATATTGGCTTTCTTCGCCTGCCTTAACCAGAGAAAAACTGTTACCAAAAAGAAGCGGAATAAGACCTAAAATTATTAAGAAAACGGTTATGCTAATGATTATTTTACTATGAAGGATGGAGGACGGAGGATGGAGGATGGAATTTTCTCCAACTTTCTCTGTTTTCCGTTTTCCTTTCTCCAGAAGACTCTTTATCCCAAATCCTGCCCAGATAACAATAATTATCTGCATTATTACAGAAATCATTGCAGGAACTCTGAATCTATTGAACTGCGGAATATATTTGAAAAACAGATTATATAGGAGGGGAAAGTGCCTTCCGAATGATAAAAATAGAGACAGGAGGAAAAGTCCTAATAAGGTTTTGATTAAACTATTTTTGAAATTCAGTATTAATCCTAATAATGCCATAAATATTAAAATTACGCCAATATAGTCGTATGCTTGAGTAAAAGGCATATGTCCCCAATAGCAGCCTGGAATTTGTCTGCCTTTTAATTGCTCAACTTTACTTCCAGTATAAATTTCCCCGGATGTTCCTCCAAAGAATCGTGGCATAACCCAATTTAGCATCTCAGCTGGATGTAATGACCATTTGGTTGCATAATCAATATCCAAGCCTGTTGACTCTTTCTCGCCTGTTCCTCCACGGATAGAATATGGTGTATATTCGCCTGTTACAAACAATGGTTGTGCTACCATCATTATTATTAAACCGGAACCTAAAATTATTAAGATAAGTTTGATGAGAAATTCTTTAATCTGTTTTTTTCTAAGCATCTTTATTAAATAATAAAGTCCTACAAAAACTAGAATCATTATCTGATAGAAAATAATTTGATAATGTTGCGTACGAATCTGAATTGAGAATGCAAAAATGAATCCTATAAAACTGCCACAGAGATTTATCCCGTGTAATAAATACTTCATATTACACGGGACAGGCAGAGAACACAGAGAAGAAATAAAATTTAAAAAACCTTTTTTGTGTCTTTGTGCCTTGGTGGTTAAAAAGATAGTATTTTTCTTATTCAAAAATGAAATAAAGAAAAATGTTACAAGCGGAGCATACATTATTGGACGGAATTTAGCAAAATGCCCTATATTAAGCAAGGACATATAATATGGAATAAAGATAAATCCAAGACTGCCAAAAACTGATGTCCAATAACCTAATTTTAGAAATCTTAAAAGGAAAAACATTCCAATAAAGCCAATCAGATAAATCCAGATATTTACATATAATAATTTTCCCAATACCTTATGTAAAATTGAATCAAAATTAAATGCTTTTCCATTCAAACGGTGATAGATTGGCATTCCAGAAAATACCGGAGGATTCCAATAAACTGTTTCTCCTGTTTTCTTTTGGAATTCTATTCTTTGATGAGAACTCCCTTTTGAGCCGATAACATCTACTCCACCAGGACGCATTCCTTGAAATGCCATTGGGCTAAAGACAATTAGTAATAATACGAATACAAGTCCAAAAGTAATGAGATTTTTTTGATAATCTTGTAATTGTATTATAGGTTTTTTCTCTTTGATTTCCTTACTTGGTTTAATTTCTCTTTTTATCTTTTTAGCCATTCGTTCTCCAAAAAATATACACAAGACAGGCTGACCTGTGTTAAAATATGCTTATACCATTTTCCAAAAGTCCTTTTAAGCATAGAGAGTAATTGACTCAACTCGCTACCCACTAGAAATAAAAGAAACCGTTGAAAGGGTTCATTATATTCTTATTATATTCGATCCCTAAATAAATTTGGGTACTATTCCTACCTTCTCTAATCATAAAATCTTAGGATTAGCATTATGATTTATCGTGACGACAAATAATTAATATTAGCATAAATAACCTTTTCAATAATCTTCTTTGAATTTCAACTATCTAATAAAACTCAATACATTTATGAAGGAATTTATGTTAATTGCTATTTTTTTTGTCCTAATAAAATTTTGAATTCTTCAGGAGAGAGTTCTACATCCCTTAGAATTTTTCTCAAAAGTCCTCTATCTAAATTTTTGGTGCTATGTATAGGTATAACCGTGGTTCTTCCATCAAGATGTCTCAAAAAAGCATGACTTCCTTTTTGTCTTATTACTTCAAATCCCAATGCCTTCAAAACCTTAATAAGTTCTTTCCCTGATAGAATTGGTAAACTACTCCTCATACTGTTACCTTTTGAATTCCAACTATATTACTGATATAAGGCTTAGAATATGTTTCAACTTCCAGATAAAGTTCAATTGCTTCCTTAACATTTTTCATAAGTTCATACATATTTTCACCTTGCGTGTGACAACCCTTGAGTTCCAAAACCGTTCCTATAAAATAGCCGTCTTCACCTTTTTCTACAATTACAGTAAATTCTCTATTCGTCATCATTCCTCCTACTTTATTTTTATTTTTGACATATTCTCTTTCCAATTGTTGGGATTCCTCCATTTTTTCCAACTTTGTTTTATCCTCTTAATCTCAATCGGTTCATAAAATTTCATAGGATACAAAATAAATGGAAATGAAATTATTATAGCAACTTTTATTAAAATTCTTGGCAAAATAATTAAGTTTGCAGTCAGAGTTGATAAAAAGAATAAAACAACTGCCAGAGCCAACATCTTTAGAAGTTTTATGTTCTCAAAAGGAATTTTATAAAAACGATTTGCCACAAAATATGTAACGATATACAAAGCAACGAAAGATATAATAGTGGCAACAGCAGCTCCCATCATCTTATATTTTGGAATAAGAATAAAATTTAACCCAATATTCAAAACTGCTGCTCCAACAGTGTTATATGCAATATAATCTGTTTTTCTTTTCAAATACAACCCAAGATTTACCACAGACTTGGCTCCACTAAATATATATGCAAGAATGATATAGGGCACAACTTGGTAAGCAGACCAATAATCAGGATTTAAGGCAAGCAATTTGATGATTTCTTTCCCAAAAAGTGACAAGCCAAGTCCAGCCCAGAAAAGCACAAATACAAAATAAGTCTGCATCTTGCTATAATATCTTTTGTCACCTTTTTGTCCATACATTTTATAAGCAATTGGAAGCAATGCTAAAGAAAGAGATTGGATAAGAAATACATTCAAAATACCAGCAATCTTATATCCGAGGTTGTAAAGTCCCACCTCCTTATAATCTACCAATAATTTTAGGATATATCTATCTCCCATATTAAGAAACATTCCGGCCAATGAGGCAAATATAAATGGAAATCCAAATATAAATGTTGCTTTTAGGATTTTACCGTCAAATCTCGGAACCATTTCAGAAATCATATTTGGAAAGAGAATAAGAAACAGCAAACCATCACCAATTAGATATGAATACAAAATTCCTTTTACACCTATTTTCGCAAAAGCAACAAAATAAATATTGAATCCTAAAATAATGACCAGTTTTACTATATTTGCAGTTGCATAGAATGCAGATTTTTCCTTGGCACGCAGGACGCTGAGGAAAAGGTTGTTTATAATTCGCAAGAAAATTATGTAAAAACAGGGTTTGAAATAGACTGCAAATTCTGACGGCTTGGAAAATAATGAAGATAGTTTTGTTACAGAGGATTGACCGATTAGACTGAATAACAAACCAATACTAAATAAAAAAACAAATAAGGTAAATAAAGTTGATTTTCTTTTCTCTTTATATCCTTCCAAATCGTGAAATCTTAAATATGCTTGCGACTGACCCAAAATCAATACTTGAGTGAGAATCATTATTGTGATTTCTAAAATTCCGAGAATGCCATATTCAGAAACGGTTATGTGTTTTGTGTATAATGGTAACAGAACGATGCCGATTAGTTTTGTGGCAATGCTGCCGAGACTGTAAATGGCAGAATGTTTGAAAGTATTTTTTACTTTTTTAAGCATAAAACATTTAGAAAATTAATCAATAAAATTCCTGATAAATTTTCAATATTTATGAGATTGTGAATTACACAGGAATAATATCTTAATATTTTTCATAAATCTATCCATATACTTTTTTATTTCTATTGAGTCTCTTTCTTACTTGGATAAAATATAATAAGATACTTTTTTTCGCATGATTTTGTTCCAACCATGTTTATCTGTATTTACATTTGGGTATTTTTTTGCAAATCCAAATGCTACCCCACATTTAATCTTTAGATGCTTTGGTATCTTTAAGTGTTTTCTTAAATAAAATTCAAAGTTGTCTTCTCTTAATGTATGTAGTCCTAATTTCGCCTTAATTTTATTTAGTATTTTATTTATAAGTTTTATATTCTTTTCTTGTTTAATATGATATTCTGACAAATTAAAAATGCAACTATCTATACCTTTGCTCTTTGCATATAATATCATATTTCCTAAAGCCAAACCAGTATCTATATAAGGAAGGTGCCTTTCAAATTTGTATTTGATATACATCTTTTGACTCATAGGGAGAGACATGTCGCAAAATATTAATACAATATGAGAAACACCCCTAAAAATTGGCTTGAATTTTAATATTTCATTTATCTCTTCTTCTTTCTCTAAAATAAGGAATCTTAATTCCTGATTATTGCAGCCGGTAGGAGCCCAGGTAGCCCCTTCAATAATTGATAAGATCTCGTTCGTAGAGATTTTTTTACCGTTAAATAAACGAACACTTCTTCTTTCTTTTATTAAATCCATTAACATTTGGTCAAATTCTTTTTCAATAATATTATTATTAGATATTACCATTTTTATTTTTTATATCCCTTCTTATCTCCTTGGCTAATATACCTATACTTCTATCAATTTCCTTAATTAGTTTTTCCTTTTTTATCAAAACTTTATTTTTGTTAAACCAGCTTCTTTCTTCAAAATATTTTTTTATCAGAGATAAGGACTGTTCTATACCAGTGGTTCTACAATCTATTGCTAAGAAATCCTCCAAAAATAAAGACATTATATCTTTATATTTTATATGCCAAGATAAAGATACTATGGGAACACCCATGGACAAAGCTGATGATACTGAATGATATCTGCCAGTAACATAAAAATTTAATAGACTTATGATCGATCTGACTTGTTTGTAGGTCAAAGTCATATCTTGTATTACAAATACATTTTCTTTGTTTTCTAATTCAAGATAAACTTTTTTACTTAAAGCCAAATCACATGACTTTATGTCTCTTCCATCTCCTATAGAATGAGGTATTAACAAGACTTGTTGGCCTTTCGATTGGTAAAATCTTATAATTTTTTTACATAGTTTTTCATGATTCAAATTACAAGATGAATTTTTATTACAGATAGGTATCCCCCTAATTACTGCACTTGGAGAAATCCCAACAATTTGTTTTGAAGAATTTAGTTTTAATTTTTTTATATAATTAAGTACCCAATCTTTGCTTTCCGGGTCTAATGCAATTGAAACATCTGGAAAAGAAAAGATTTGAACCTTTAGATTTAATTTTTTTACGGTTTCCAAATTGTTTTTGCCTCTTATGAAAACAAAAGGAAGGCTATTTAGGTTTTTTTTAACAAAAAACCTATATATTTTATGAGGAAAAGGACCGTATGATTTTGTATACTTTAAATAAAGTTTTTTATATTTTTTAGCTAACAGTTGTGGATAAATTGTATTTATATAATTTCCCCATCTTGTCTTAAAAGTCTGATTCCCAATAAACTCTATGCCAGATAAATCTATTATAACATCACTTCTGTTTAATTTTTTAATAAATGAGATATGTTGTTCCGTATAGCCTTTCTTTAACATAGTCCGCAATTTGGGTTGTACAATAATATTAAAGTTAAATTTTGGGGAAAATTCGCTGTCCTCTTTGTAATTTTTGCCATATAATAAAGCAAAAGTATATTCTGCCTTAAAATAGTTGTTTAATTTTTCCATTAAGGGAAAAGCTATCCCTTGTGCACCATAATTGTGGTTTAAATATCGTAAATCAGTAAATAAGATTTTAATACTTTCTTTCATATTATTATCTTTTTGACATAGAAGATTCAATGTTCTTAGCCAAAGAATTTTCTAAAATTAATTCAATTATTTTCCTTGCCGCTTTTCCATCTCCAAAATAATTTTTCTGTTTTCCAAAATTTTTATTTTTTACTTTTTTGAGAATTAGATTCTTATCTGTGCCAACAACAAAATTCCAGTTATTCTCAAGAGTTTCAATCCACTCGGTTTCATCTCTAAGGGTTATACAAGGCTTTTTCATAAAATAAGCTTCTTTTTGCAACCCACCACTATCAGTTAAAACTTTTTTACAATTTTTTAACAACAACAACATTTCCAAATATCCAACGGGCTTAATGATATTCACTTTTTTACTAATTTTTATGTTTTTTACTAGTTTTTTAGTTCTAGGATGAAGAGGTAAAATTATTGGTAAATCAAGTTCGGAAAAAGCTTCGAAAATATTTTTAAGTTTATTTGTATCCTCTGTATTCTCAGCCCTGTGGATTGTTCCTAAATAAAAATTTTTTAGAGATGTAATATTTTCTATTTTATATTTTCTTTCAGCTAATTCCTGAAATAATAAGAGTGAATCAAACATTACATCACCAACAAAGTATGATTTTTCTTTTAGCCCTTCCTTCTCCAAAAGAGACATTGCATTTTGGGTTGGCGCAAGTAAAATGTCAGAAATATGGTCAGTTGCAATTCTGTTAATTTCTTCCGGCATTTTCCTATTAAAACTCCTAAGTCCAGCTTCTATATGAGCAACCTTTATATGCAATTTTACGGCAGCTAATGCACCTGCAATAGTTGAGTTTGTATCACCGTATACTAATATCCATTCTGGTTTTTCCTGATAAAGCACTTTCTCAATTCTTTCAACCATTAATCCTGTTTGTCTACCATGACCGGCAGAGCCAACCTCCAAATTATAATCAGGATAGGGGATTTGGAAGTCATCAAAGAAAATCTTTGACATGTTTTCATCATAGTGCTGCCCAGTCTGTACTATGATGTGCTTAATCTGGCGATATTCAAAAATGGACTTATGTATTGCAGACATTTTTATAAACTGAGGCCTTGCCCCGACAATGCTAAGTATTTTCATCGGATGCCTTTTTCGAATATTTCAATCAGCTTTTTTGTTTGATTATATTTTGAATATTTTTCAATTGATTTTTGATTTACTGTAATTTCTCCAGTTCTCTGCCATTCATCATATTTAGTTTTTATTATACTGTTAAGCTTTTTGATATTACAATAATCTATCATAATTCCAGTTTGTGTCTCTGCGATAATCTTAGCGGCTTCACCATTTTCCGGACCTAATCCTAAAATAAAATTTCCCGAAGCAATATAATTAAATATTTTACTGGTGATAATTCCTTCATTATTAGGGATATTATTGATTAATAAAAGCAAAATATTTGCATTAGTGATTAATTGCAATGTTTTTTTATATGGTATATAATCGAGAATAGTAATATTCAAATTTGAAAATTCTAATTTGTAATTTTTAATATTCTCACTTATTTTTCCAGCAAAAACTATTTTGATTTTATTAATGTTAATCTTTTTATCATAACCTAATTTCTGTAAAGTCTTAAAAAGGACATATGGCTCTCTCTGATTTCCAGTATTTCCGACATATAAAATTTCAAAAAATCTATTATTTTTGAACTTTGATAGACTATTGAAGTCAGTATAATCGAATCCATTTGGTATTTCATAACAAATCTTGTCTGTCTTTTTTGAAAGAGTATCTTTTAGAAGGCTTCCTATTGCTATGACTCCATTTGCTTTTTTTAGCACTCCTTCCTCTTTCTTTATATCTACCTTATTAGCAATAAAGAGACGTCCCGATTTCTGATAATAATCAATTCCAATCCACGGATCCCGAAAATCCGCTACCCATTTTATGCCACTCCATTTTGCCAGTTTTTTTGCAATAAGATGAACCGTCGGTGGTGGAGAAGAAGAGAAGATAATATCAGGCTTTTCTCTTTTGATGATTCTTTTGCCCTCACTTACTGCATAAGGTATCCAGCCAATCTTTGCATCGGGAATAAATAAATTAAGACGAATCCATTTTGCTATTCTCTTTTTCCAATTTTTGTTTTCTTCAGCTAAGATAGCTACTGGAATTTTCTCTTCTGGCTTCATTCCAGTAAATTTTTTATACAAGAAATTTGGTTCAATGGAATTTGTTTTGTATACCTTACAGCACTCTGGAATATCCTCAGCAAGAGTTTCATCAATTGCAGGATATTCTCCTTTCTTCACAGTAAGGATAATCGGTTGCCAGCCAAATTCAGGCAGATATTTAGCGAATTTCAAAACTCGTTGGACACCTGGTCCGCCTGTTGGAGGCCAATAGTATGTGATTATCAAGACTTTTTTCATTGTTTTTTAGCCACAAAGACACGGAGACACAGAGAATATTTTTATTTTTTTGTTATCCTTATTTCTTCCCGAACTTTCATAAGTTCCAGTTTTCCGCCTGAGGCGTGAGCCAGAGGCTCATCAGCCTCGGGTTGAGATCCCCTTTGGTGAACCAGTTTCAAGTTTCATTCTTAATCACCGTTTTCATAAAATCATCCAGCTCCAAGTTTGGCGCTCTTTTAGCAATAAGATTCAAAGCTGAAATAATTTCCCGAATACCTCTTGGGATAATAATTTGTTTTTCTTTATTATTTTCATTATAAGTTAAAATAATGGATTTATGAAATTTTATACTGAATTCTAATTTTTTTATTAAATCCAAATTTATGCAGATATTTTTTCTTAAGATAAATTTTATTTGCAGATATTTCTCGTGAATATGGATTGAATTGACTCCGAAAAGATTTTTGTATAACACATTAACGACAAGAAAAATTACTATTAATGGAGAGAGTTTTTTAAACCATTTATCAGTCGGGCTTATTCCACTGGTGATATAATAAACTGCCCAAATCAGAGCTAAAATTGCAATTATTATTGAAAGTATTCTTAAGAATGTTGGAAACTTAAATACATTTTCATCTTTTTTCATTTAACTATCCTCATGTTTCACCGCAGTCCCCGCGGACGCGGGGACGCAAAGAAACACAGAGATAAATTCTATATTATAAATACAAAAACTCAATTTCCTCTTACTTATAAAAATTAATATAGAGAACTTTGTGTTCTCCGCCTGTCCCGTTAAATGCGATTTACCCTGTGAAGTGGGTACCTACTTAACAAGGAGCTATTTAATCGGGGCGACTCTGCGGTGAGAGTCATATCATCTCAGAATCTCCACAATCTTTTTCACATCTTGTGCATTTTCTTTTTTGCAGATTAAAAGAGCATCTTTTGTATCTACAACAATCAAATTCTCAACTCCAGCAAGAGCGATAACTTTTTTCTCATTTTCAGATAATACATAACTATCTTTAGAATTCAAACTTATAATATTTCCCGAAAAATAATTTCTTTTTTCATCTTTAGGCATCATATCATAAACAGCTTTCCAGCTGCCAATATCATTCCAATCAATATCTACAGGCACAACTGCTGCATTATCTGCTTTTTCCATAACTCCAATGTCTATTGGAATACTTTGTAAACTTTGATAAATTTTTTTGATTTCCGATTTTTTATTTTGACCCCATAGAGTTCTAATTTTTACTAGTTGATGATATAAATCTGGCATATATTTTTTAAAAGCTTCTAATATTGAACCGAATGTCCACAGAAACATACCACTATTCCAGGAAAAGTTTCCAGAATGAAGAAAGGCTTTAGCAGTTTCAAAATCTGGTTTTTCCTTAAATCTTTTTACTTGAAATATAGGAAATTTTTGGATAGAAATTTTTTCCCCAGATTCAATATAGCCATATCCGGTTGCAGGAAAAGATGGTTGAATGCCAAAAGTAATCAGATTTTCACTTTCTCTGGCAAACTTTGCAGCGAATGAAACTATCTCAAGAAATTTATCTGGTTTTCCAATATAATGGTCTGCTGGAAGGACAAGCATTGTTTCGCCAGCAGTATATTTATCAGACAGCAAAATCGCTCCAAATCCGATACAAGCGGCAGTGTTTCTTCCATAAGGTTCTGCAATTATATTTTCTTCTGGAATTTTGGGAAGATGTTCTTTAACCAATTCTGTTTGTTCACAATTCGTAACAACATAAATATCTTTATATTCTATCAAAGGCAAGATTCTATCCACGGTTTGTTGAATCATAGACCGCTTGCCAAGAATATTTAAAAATTGCTTTGGTTTGCTTTTGGTACTAAGTGGCCAAAAACGAGTTCCTACACCACCTGCCATTATTAGTGCTATCATTTGTTACCTCTAAAAGTTATTAAATATCGGAGTAAGCAAATTCTGCTTGCGTTTAACACACCTCGTCCATCCCGATATGTCGGGGTATCCATCCCCTCCCACCGGATGCAGATAGGCAAGAGAGAATTATTGGGCAATGGTTGCCTTACACCGATTTAGTTCCGAGGAAGCAAAATCCGTTTGCATTATACACACCCCACGACTAAAGTCGCACCCCTCTCAAGAGGGGATTTTTATGGCAGAGGAATTGCAATGCTCCGATTTTGAGCAGGTATAAACTTCGGCAAAACTTCGGCAATTCATTTCTGTCTTAATCGATAATATCTCTTATTTAGTAGGTTTACATGGTATATCTTTGGAGATTTGGAGATAATTTTGGAGATAAATAGATTTTTTAAATTCAACGGTGTCTGATTCACCAGCTCTTATCTTTTCTATAATCTCATTATCCATATTTCCTTATTTCCCTATTCCCATATCCCCTTATACCCCTATACCCTATTCCTCCTCCTTGCTCCTCTGGTCAATTACATTCACACTGTCCAGAACCTGAAAACTAAAAAGAGTGTCTGAAATAGGCTGGTTGATAATCTGATTACTAAAGTTGAACTCAACTGCATTATTATACTTATCCTCATATTCAAAATGAATTATCAGGGAATCAGAATCAGAAAACATAATCATAACTTTTTTAAAATCGTTCATCTCTTCAGTGGGCAAAAATATAAAAAGATAACCCCCCTTAACTTTATGAGTTTCCTGAAGATTACAATAATTGAGATACTCCTTTGCCAATAATTCTGGTGATAATAAAAGTTGCCAGTAATTTGCATCCTGTTTTATCAGCTGTTTCTGTTCAGGAAAGTAAAACATCAATTCCTTTTCAGTTCCAATCATTAGTTGCTTCTTTGGATTTGAGTATTCCAGACGGATGTTATTTCCTTTTGTAAAAACTTTGCCAGAAGAAGTCTTTTCCATTTTCAAGTCTGGCCATAAATTTCTTTGTTCAAAATCTGCCTGAAAGGTTTTTATTCTTTCATTTCTATCTAAAAAGGAATCAAGAAGTGAATCAGCAAAGAGAACTAGACAGCTGATGGACAAAGTTATTACTATTAGGAGAGATATTTTAATTTTCATAATTTTAGTCTTTTCAGCCATAGGCTGATCCACCTCTGGTGGAAATCTTTTATCTTTAATCTTTTTAAAATCCTAATTTATCTAAATCTTCCTTTTTGATTAGAACTTTTCTGGCTTTACTTCCTTCAATCTCTTCAACTATTCCAGCTCTTTCCATCATATCAATGAGCCGTCCAGCACGAGCATAACCAATTCGGAATTTTCTTTGCATCATTGAGACAGACGCGAATTGCCTTTCTACAGCGATACGAACTGCTTCTGGATAGAGTTCATCATCGTATTCAAAATCTTCATTAGAAATATCTGAAGGTAAAGAGATGTCCATTTCAGGTCTTGGATATTGCGATAAATATTTTACCAATCTTTTCACTTCCTCGGTAGTTACAAGCGAGCCGTGAATTCTAATAGGTGGCTTCTTACCAAGTGGAGAGAAAAGCATATCTCCTTCACCTAGTAATCTCTCAGCACCATTTACATCCAAAACTGTTCTTGAATCTACTTTGGAATAAACCTGAAAAGAAATACGCGAGGGAAAGTTTGCCTTTATCATACCATTAACAATATCCACTGATGGGCGTTGAGTAGCAAAAACAAGATAAATACCAACAGCCCGAGCCATTCCAGAAAGTCGTTGTAGAGGTTTTTCAATCTCGTGCGCTAGACTCTGCATAAGGTCTGCTAATTCATCAACCATAATAATAAGATATGGGAGGGGTTCTATTTCTTCATTTTTATTGCCTTCAAAATTATGAAAGAGTTCATTGTATCCATCTATATCGCGAACATTATGCATAGCAAAAGTATCATAGCGTCGTTCCATCTCTCCAACAGCCCAATTGAGAATGTATAATACATCTTTAGTGTTTGTTATGACCTCTTTAACAAGATGCGGAATTTTTTCATAAACGGAGAGTTCAATCTTCTTAGGGTCAAAAAAGATAAATCTTACTTGTTGTGGTGTGGCGCGAAAGAGTATTGAATTTATAATAACATTCAGACAGACACTTTTGCCAGAGCCAGTTAATCCTGCGATAAGCAGATGTCGTAAGTCCTTCAAATCAGTAACAAATGGTTTTCCTGTTATAGTTTTACCAAGAGCAATTAAGGTTGGTGAAGGGTTGTTTCTCATCTCTTCAGAATTTAGAACATCTTTAAGACAGATTATATCAGGATGTTTATTGGGAATTTCAAAGCCGAGAGTATCTTTTCCAGGAATTGGTGCAACAATACGGATTTTAGAAGCTTTCATAGCAAGAGCAAGGTCATCTGCAAGAGCAGTAAATTTGCTTATTTTCATTCCCGGCGCAGGTCGGACTTCGTACTGGGTAATTATAGGACCGACATTTACATTTGTTACTTCGCCTTCAATGCCGAATTCAGCAAGTTTTGAGCGTAAAAGACTGCTATTATCTTGAATCTCCTTCTCTTTTACTTCTAAGTTTTGTTTGCTGAGTGAGTATGAATCTGTTAATATCTTATTAAAATCTGGAAGGGTATATTCTTCATCAGATGTAATGCTTTTTAAAGGTCTTTCAAATGGTTTACTAATAGGTGGCATTGTGATTTTTTCTGTTCTTTCAGCTTGTTCAGAGGATATTACTTCTGGTTTTAGATATGAAATTGATGGTTTTCTGGTTTGAGTATAAGCTTTTCGTTTTTTCTTAAAGAATGGGAAAACGAGTAGGAAGAATTTTTTTAACCATTGAGCGATTCTTTCTGGTTCAAATATGAAAATTAAAGTACCTAATAGAGCCAATCCTAATAATATGGAAGTTCCAAGACTTTTGAAAATTGGATAAAATATCTTTTCTATGAAAAACTTAAAAACAATCCCAGTTCTATAAGGTAAGTTACCACCAACTGCCAGATAAAAGAGAATTACCCAAACTAAGAATAGTAAAATTAAAATCAGCTTACTGGAAAGCTTTTTGATTTTATATCCGAATATTAAAAGAAATCCACCAATAAACAAAAAAACAGCGAATGCAAAACTAAATGGTTTACTGAATAGAAAAATGAAAGTATAGGATAATAATGCGCCGAATGGTCCTATCATATTTCTTGAATAAGGGAATTTTAAAGTTATAACTTCAATAAAATTAAGCTTGGCGTTTTTTATTGATACTATATCATCCATTGTAAAAGAGTATAATGAAAAAAAGAGCAATAAGCCTAAAGCTATAAGAATTAATCCTAAGATTAATTTTGGTTTGGGGTCTTTTTTATTCATAATTTATTTGAAAATAGAAACTTGATACTTGAAACTTGAGGTTTTCCCAATTTCCAGTTTCAAGTTTCATTTTAGTTATGCCTGATATAAATAATATCACCATCTTTAACTAAATATTCTTTTCCTTCTAAAAAGAACTTACCAGCGGTTTTCAATTCTTTTTCAGAACCATACACTTTGAAATCTTCAAAAGAATACCGTTCCGCACGAATAAATCCTTTTGCAAAATCAGTATGCACAGTTCCAGCTGCATCAAGTGCTGTGCTACCAGTCCGTAAGGACCAGGCTCTTACTTCATTCTTACCAATTGTGAAGAAACTGATTAAACCTAATGTTTTGTAAGATATTCTTGTCAACTTTTTTATAGCGGATTCTTTGATATTGAACTCTTTCATGAATTGCCTTGCATCCTCTTCATTTAGTTGATTTAATTCCATTTCAAATTTTCCAGCAATTTCAACGACTTCTTTTTTTTCATTACGCCGAATAACAGATATTAAATCATCATTTTTACCAATGTTTTCATCATCCACAGTTAGTATAATAAAAATTGGCTTAAGAGTAAGAAATTGATAACCGCTAAGCAATTTCAGTTCATGAGATTGGAGTTCAAGTTTTTGAAGCATTTTACCATAACTAAGGCAATTATAACATTTTTCAATAATCTTTTTCTCTTTTTCCAATTCTGAGGTTTTAAATCCTTGTTTTAACTGTTTATTGATTGAGCCGATTTTCTTTTCGCATATTGTTAGGTCGGAAAATACAAATTCAGTTTTAATAGTTTCAATTTCTCTTAACGGCTCGGGAAGAATACCTGTAAGATTAAATTTTCGCACAACTATTGCCAGAGCATCTACAGTTCGCAAAGTTCCCAGAAACTGGCTGGAGAAGATTTCTTTTTTTGCCTCATTCTTTTTGATTCCCACAAAATCAAGGTATTCAATAGTTGCATATACAGTTTTTGCACGATTAAAAGTCCTATTTAGATAGTCCAGCCGTTCATCGGCAATATTAACAGTTGCAAGGTTTGGTTTTATATTTCCAGTGTAATAATCAGACACTTCTGCATTACTTTTTGTGACTGCATTAAATACAGTTGTTTTGCCACTCTTTGGCATTCCTACTAATCCAATCTTTATCATAATTATTTTCTCTTTTCTAAGAAGGGGATGTATTTGTCAATTTATATTTTGAGCAGATGATATATAGATAAAATTGTGATTTTTTTTTCTTGACATAAAATTAAATATAATAGAAAAATATTTTTATGTAAATAATAATTTTAAGGAATTAAATTATATTTTGTGATATTAATGAATGTGCGAACAAATTGCATAAAAGGGAGAAATAATGGAACTTGCAAAATCATTCATCGTAAATAATAAAGGTGATATTCAATCGGTTGTATTAGATTATAAATATTATCAAAAAATAGAAGAAATGCTTCTTGATTATGGTCTGTTAAAAGCAATGGAAGAAGTAGAGGACGATGAAGAATTTAATTTAGAAGAAGCAAAGATAAAACTACATTATAAAGATGAAGATTAGTTTTAAGAGTGCATTCTTGAAAGACCTTGAGAAATTACCTTCAGATTATAAGAGAAAAATTGAACATCTTGTATTTACTGAAATTCCAAAGATTGATAATCTTTACGATATAAAAAACATTAAAAAAATCCGAGGGGATAAGAACTATTATAGAATTCGGGTTGGGGGTTATCGGATCGGGTTTGAAGAGCGTAATGGTGAGTTAGTCTTTATGCGAGTTTTAAATAGAAAAGATATTTATCGTTATTTTCCATAAAAAAGATTGTGATATTTTTTCTTGACATAAGATTAAATTTATAAATATCTATAGTGGTTCCATATTTTCGGACAGTTCAATAAGTTTACTTGACACGAGAAAACATAAGCAATATTTGTTCCAAAATAGGAGACCAGAATGAACAAGAGAAACAGGTATAGTGGAATTTTCAAAGC